>JAABUH010001278.1_pt1 | contig 29318 bp, 29 predicted proteins | sample 5559121 | NCBI WGS metagenome assembly JAABUH01 (sample SAMN10711871, study PRJNA513364) | rock metagenome | isolation source: Antarctica rocks | place: Antarctica: Victoria Land, Battleship Promontory nord | collected 2015-12-28
AAAAGAAATAAACTTATAAAGTTTTTGCATTGAGAACAATTATAGTATAAAGCGCAGAAAGAAGTGATTTTTGATGCGAAAAGAGCGTTGCACTAGCGCAGCGCTCGCTACAGTATATAAAATCTTGCATAGACTCATAATAAGTGTTGAATCAAGTAAGAATTAAAAAAAAAGTGTATTTACATGAAGTAGTATTTATCTTGTTCTGAAGTACTCATTATTTATATGATCAGCATCATTCATCTACTATCATACATATATTCTTCTACTACAATTACTATGATTCAGTCATAAACATATTATTAAATATCAAACTACTCTCAGTTTCACTCTCATATCAAACAGCAATTAAACTAACATATTCTAATCTTCAATCAACACTTGAGTATGTGATAGTTTAACATAGACTAAATCTTTTCATTCATTATCTCTCAGTTTCATTTTCATAATAGACAGTGATTAAACTAACATGTTTTAATCTTCAATCAATTGTTGAGTATGTGATAGTTTAACATAGATAAATCTTTTCATTCACTGCTGCATTAATCATTGTTGATCTGACAAGTCAGTTTTGATGTAACAGTCTATTTATGAACATCATCATTTATTTCACTTAATGATCAATGATGAATTGTACATTTGATTGAGACATTATTATTTCTTGATATGAAAGCAGTGTCACTTTAAATTCATCGCTTAAAAACATGCTTTAAATTTAGTCACTCTTCATGTGATAATTGTTTGTTATCATGTCATTATTTTATTGAGTTCATTCATCTTCTGATGTTTCTTCTTCAGAAAATCTTCATCGTATAGTGTATTGTACTGATTTCAGTCAAGATAGTTATTTACGTAGTAAATACTCATATTATCATTCATGAGCATCACATAAGCGTTTCATATAACATTTATCAATTAGTAAAATTAATGAGTTTTGAGTTTTCAAGAGTTTCTGATCAGATTAATCAATCAATTCTTCATTTTCAGCTGAAGTAAAAGTGAATGAAAGAAACACTTGAACAGACAAAGATGAAGTGAAGTCATCTTTATATAATGATCTTTTGATCAGAGTCATTGAAAGTAGTTATAGTTGCAAACAAGAAAATGTCAATAAGTCAACATTATCTCAACACATTCGCGTTGAAGTAAAGAGTTTACTTGAATGATAGTAATAATAGAAAGAATGTTATGATGATTGCAATAAGAATTAACTGAGAGTTAAATAAAAGATTGAGAGAATCGACTTTAGTCATCACTCATAATGAAGAACTGAAAGAATTGATTGCAAGAATGAAACATCTTGTAGACGTAGTGACAAAGAATCGAGAATGTCATGAAAAGATATACAAAGTATATAGTGATAGTCAGACTTCTCTGAAAACAGTGAAAGCTATGATATCAACAAAAGATCAAACACATCTGCAATGAGTTTAGATCATGCATAAGAGCATTCAATTTTAAGAAGTCATGCTGAAGTTACATTGAATGATGAGACATGCAAAAGTACTTGAAAATGAAGTGATGAACAAGATGATTGACGATGCACATAATTTGTTTCTATAATTAACTGAGCATCAATGCATTGAAGTGATGACAAGATTGATGCTCATACAGAAATAGATTAGATAAACATGAAGAATAGTTTGAAAAGAGAGATTCAACGTAGCTCATTTTCAATATTCGACATCAAAGATGATACATTGACATTTGTGACTGTACAAAAATCATGTGAAGTTTCACAGCGTATTATTGACGCAGCTATGCATGAGAAAAATTGACTTCAATCAATTTCTACATGAGAGATGAATATTCAATGTTGTTACAACAATGTGCAAGTGCAACAAAGATTGAATGTTGATCAAGCACATTTTATTAACATGTTTCAGATGAAAAGTAGAATGAAAAGCAATGCAATGAGAAGAAAACATCACAAACTTGAGAAAGCTCTTAGAAATCATGAGCGCAGTGACAACAATCATTCAAATAATACTCTCAACGAGCATATTGAATCAATTTCAAGCTGTGACATCATTGAAGAGTCAAATGAAAGAGAGAGAAAATAAAGAAGAAACAGATTCATAAAGTTCTTGCATTGAAAACAGTTATAATATAAAATGCAGAAAGAAGCGATTTTTGATGCGAAAAAAGCGCTGCGCTAGCGCAGCGCTCGCTACAGTATATAGAATCTTGCATAGACTCATAATGAGTGTTGAATTGAGTAAGAATTAAAAAAAAAAGTTTCTTCATCTCAATCATGTCATGAATCTCATGCAAAAGTTCTTGATATTGTTTTCTGAAATGTTTGATCAAAATCTCAGTATAAACGCTTGATTTATTTGAGTTTAGTCTCTTGTGATTCAAGACTGTTACAATCAAATTCAAATGATCAAATATCTTTTCATTTAATGATTTTAATGATCAGCGATGAAACTCATCTGTACATGATGCTGACTATGAATTTACTATTTAGCTATAGTAGAGTTTAAAAATTATCAAAAGTTTGAATGACATTGAGATGCTGCGTGATGATAAAGCGCTGTGCATTGATCACATACAAAGTTTTCGCAATTGCACAAACTTTGATAATTTCAATGCACATGTTACAAAGCAATTTGCATGCAAATAAGAAAGTCAAATAAAATGCAAAACTACAAGAAAAATCGCTTATGAAAATCATTTGATTCAACATCTTGTTATCATGATAATAAGAACTGAGATAAAACATTCTCATGTTTAATCTGTTGAAAATGATTAGTAGAAAGAACTTGAATCATGAACATTCTTTAAATTTACATGCTAACTATGTATAAATCTTGTTAAGACTGCGTATTTGTTACTACAATATAAGCAACTCACAAGTTTCATTAAGTTTGACATAAATAAACTTGAAAGTCTCATTAATATCATTTAACAGATGTTTAGATACAGACATTTTATATGTAAATGATATGCTGATGAGAAGACTTCATTAAAAGAAGAGAGATACAAGCAAGTTAATAAAGAATGATCGAACTACGCTGTCTGATTAAAAGTGTAACATATGAACATTTTTACAAAACATGATTGATTTGCATGAGAAAGATCTTTATAGATAATGTAAAACAGATAAGTTGCACACTTTACAAGCGAAGTGAGTGTCTGCAAGACATGATATACAATGACAATGATTATTGATTTTAAGAATTTCATTTCTTCACTGAACTTTGACTCTTAAATGTCTTGATGATAAAGTCAGTCTTTAATTAAAAACATCATTTATATAACTTGAGAAAACAGTAGTGCATGTTGATGTGATTAAAGAAGAAATCGACTGTGATACACATGCATATCACAGACAAAACGTTTGCAACTTATGCTTAAGAAGTAAACTGTTGAAATCTGAGCAGTGAAAGATTTTATTTTTCTTGAACTGTGAATCTGTCATAAGAAAACTCTTTAAGTAATCTCTTGAGTCTAAGAAGAAAATCAGCATAGAGATTATGCTTTATGTATATTGCATGCAACGTATACAACATATTTTCAATAGTGCAACGTTTTTGAAATGATTCAGAAGAAAAAAACAATGAGAATCAGAATGTATTCATTGCAAAGAATGTACAGAAACTGAAGACATTCATACAATTGTTTAACAAGCAGTTACAAAGATAAGATAGCATGCAAACATAAGATAGCATACACTTTTCATTGAAAATCACGTCATGAGTAAATGTGACAAGAGAAGAAGTAACAATGAGAAAGTAACATTTCAAAGATAAATTATCATCACTTTGTAAGAAATGAGAAGTCATGATGAAGATAGCAAAAAGAAAGAAAATAGAAAAGATATAAAAGAAATTTATTGAACAGATTCTTCAAGAAATCACAAACATGTCAACAATTCAAAGAAATTTAATCATGTTTCTTTACAAGCTTGAAAGTGAAGATATCACACTTCATGCAGTGAGTTCAGAAGCTCAAGCAAATCTGAAAAGATCTCAAACATAAGCAAAAGAAATTATGAACTTGACGCGTATAATGCGTTGAATCTTCGTTGTGCTAGCACATGAGATACACATCACAATAGACACAAGCAATCAGAAAGTGATCATTAAAAGATTGATAAAAGACAACATAAGACTTCATGAAAGTCTAAAGATTTTAAGAATAGTCTGACTCAAGAAAGTAGTTAAAAGTGAAAAGACTTACTCATCGCTCATCATAAAGATCACAATCAAAGCAATGATGAATCAATTAATGAATGAGAGCATGTTAGATTCATATCAAGAATGCTTATGCAAACTGTTTAAAAAGAATTGTTGCATTACTTAGAGTTACAGATGCTTCAAATTTGATCATATGATCAAATTCTGCAAGAAGAAACAACGCTGTGCTAAATGCATAAACAAACATCACATTAAAAAGTGCATGATATCTTTGAATAAAAGATGTTGCATCAACTGCAACGAAGATCATGAACTCTGAAGACGCATCTGTTTCAAATAATGACAGCAGATGAAACAGACATCAGAAATCTACAGAAACAGATCGATTAAATATTCAAAAGCATCAAAATATAATTGTACATTTCTCTCGCTGTTTCTGAACTCTTTAAGCTCAATAAATACGTTGAGTTCAACAGACTTCATAGATTCAACAAACTTTTCAAGCTTAGCAAGCATCATGTTGAAAACACGTAATCGAAACGTTGAATCAACATGACAGATGATAGAAGTCAAGAAGAGATGAATTAATCTCTTCTCATGTGTAACTAATAACTCAAATGAGACAACATTTGAGCAAACTCAGAAATACTTAATCAGAAAGCATGAAAGACTCTCAGTGATTGAAAGCATACAAAGAGTCTTTTCAGCGCAGAGTCAACAACAGTTATAAATAACTTTATGACAAAACAATTCTTTCTATGAATTTTACAGTATAACATCAGAAAGTTATTAAAGATTCAAGAATCATTCTTGATCAATAGAGAAGTTCGCAAATTTGACATAGTAATCATACAAAAGCAAGAATGCAACATTAATGATTTGCAATCATTTAGTTCAGCTCACAACTTCTTTCATCTAGTGAAAAACTCATCATCTCAGTCAAGAACATGCATATATGTTAATAAATACTTAAGACTCAATCAATGAACAGTAGAAACAGCTGAGTCAGACATTTACTCAATCAAAATATTAACTTGCAACACAGATGATAAAATGCAGATGTTAAGACTTTTAAACATTTATAACTTAAACTCACTATTCATTACATTTACAGAGAGACTTTCAACTATTTCTCGCTTGAATGAACTACTTAAGAATGATTATGAATAACTAGTTGTAAAAAACTTCAATCTACATCATTCACATTGAGAGAAGTGAAGATGCTTCATTCAACATATGATGATCAATATTTTACTAAACATCATTACAAATACAAGATTGAAACTACTGCTGAAATTGAACATAATCACTTGCAAAACTTACAATCAATTTACGATGATAGATTTAGTCTTTAGCAGCGAGAAAATACAGTCTATGACATGCAAGTGCGAAGTATGAATTGATTTACATCAGAAATCAGATCATTTTTCGATTGTCACAGAGTTAAATCTACAAACAATCTCAGTGCAGTCTTCAACTCGTCAACTCTGAAAAAAATTGAACACAGAAACATTGAATGCTTATCTGTGAATACATTTTTTGTTAGATTACTCTCTGAACAGCAAAGCTGAAATGAATGACAGAGTGACAAAGATCATTAGAGTATTACAAGAAATCATTGAGAAATCTACTCTTTGAGCAAAATTATTAAATTAAGTAAGAGACTTCTGAAATCAGAGCTGCTTCAAAGTAGTAACAAAATCAAGATGATTGCAAATCATATGAAAAATGCAAGATACATTAAAGACATGAAATGAATATTTGAAACATAATGATTACAAAAACAAAATCATCAGACAAACAAAATGTGCACACTTCAAATCACAGATGCATGAGTTAAGCGATGCATTGAAATCAATATGATGCTGTGCAAAATAAGCTAGAATTGAAAGTCAGCGATCTAAAAAGCTTTCTCAGTTTTCGTCACTGAAATGAGATGATACTGATCACATGATAACAACGTTTGAAGAAAAAATCGAGATGCTGCGAGAGAAATTCTTTTCTTCACTCTCACAAGCAGATGTCAATGACATTTCAGATTCATTCATATCTTTGACAGTATCATCAAATTCACACATTTCAAAGAATGAAATGAAGTGAACAATCAGATGAGTAAAAGCAAACAAAGCATCAGATGTTTCTGAAATTTCGAACAAAGCACTTCAAGCAGATCTCACAGAACTGATCTCAGTGCTGATGAGTTTATTCAACGCATGCATAATACACAAATATCATTTGAAGCAGTTCAAAAAGACTCAAACAATAATGCTATGCAAATCAAAGAAAAGTGATTATATTAACTTGAAAACATATCAACTCATTGCTCTGCTTGATATTATAAACAAAGCTTTAGAGTCAATTATGATCAAAAGATTAAATGACATAGCTGAAACTCATCACATGCTTTTGAATGCTCAAATAAAGATGAGATGCAAATAATTCATGATCTTGATGATAAATCTACTAGTAGATTAAATTCACATCATATGAGACTGTGAAATCAAGTACGTGATCTTCATGCTAAGTTTAGATGTCATTGAAGCGTTTGATTGAGTCTTGCACATCAGACTGCTGCATATGCTGAAAATGAGAAGAATGTCAAGCTACATAGTTAAATGAGCATGCAGCTTTCTAAAGAACAGAGAAACATTACTGATATTCAATGAGCAAATGAGCATTATGTGCAAGATAAATGCAGACATATTTCAAGAATCTTTTATTTCATTGATTTTTTTTCTATTTTTCAACGCAAGTCTATTTAAAAAATGTGAAACATTGAGAATCAAAATTAAAGTGCTCAACTTTGTAAATGATATCAACATTCTAGTTTATGACAGATTCATTGAAGAAATTTGCAAAACACTGAGCAAGATATATGATGTTTGCATGAAGTGAGCTTGAATTCATGACATAACGTTTGCATCAGAAAAATATGAGCTTACACATTTCACTAGAAAATTAAGAAAATTTGACATGATGACTAGCATATAAATAGAAAGTTTAATAATTAAGTCAAAGTCAGACGTGCAAGTTTTAAAGATTCAACTGAACATAACACTGTGATAAGACGTGCATCTTCAATAGATAGAAGTGAGTCACGTCACAAGAATGCTTGCGCTTAGTCATTTAAAAGTCTTCACATGAGAAACAATCTTTACAAAAGTGAGACAAGTGTACTCAACTGTAATGAGATCAGAAATTGCATTTGAAGCATCAATTTGACATCAGCGTGATAAAAAGAAAAAACTGTCAGATAAGAAATGCAGACTAGAAACTTTGCAAAATCAAACTCTACATCATGTTGCAAAAGTGTTTAAAAGAGTAAGCATTGAAATGTTAAAGATCGAAATGTACATAAGTTCGCTGCATGTTTATTTGAACATGCTACAAAATAAAGTCACATTACGCAGTTGAATTGATAACAGAACGCAAGACACTAAATAAGCATGCAAACTCATACATGTTCAACTGATGAAAATTAATCGTCTCATCTTTCACTTCTCTGTCATCAAGAAAATAATGCTTCTGAATATATGTATTCAAGAAGATGTAAGAATGCAGTCTAAATGCAGATGATTCAACTCTTCTACAATGATCTTAATAAGTAATAGCATTGCAATAACATTATATCATAAAGATCAATAAGAGTAATGATAAGAAAAATACAAGAAACACATAATAGATGTTAATGCAATTTCAGCACAAAGATCTTATTTATTCAACAAGATGATGAAGATGCATGATGATTTTCAGAAGATTAAAAGCATTCTCATAACTTACATTAGAATTGAACGCATAAATTTTAATGTTTATCTGCACTCAAGAAACGTTTCAAACATGAATAGCTTGCAATGCAACTGCAAACAAAGTCATCAAACAGCGAAGCATGTACTCATGCATTGCTTGAACTGAACGCATTTGCAATTGAGAATGCTACGCAATGTTAACTTCTTGAACTATCAAATAATCGTCGCGATCACGAAAGATTTCAAAGCAGCAATGAGAATGATGATGAAAATGAAGCTTCTGAAGCAATTTAAAGTGACTAGAACATTCATTCTTTAATGTGTGATCAACGTGAACAAATTTGATACATAGTTTTAATCTTGTTGTTTCAACTGCGTGAAGCAGTTGTATAAATAGCGAGTGATTTTCTATCTCAGAGAGTTTTGTTCACTCAACACACATAGCATAAAGTTTCTCATGAGTCAATTTAATTGATGTCACAAGAATGTATGAACTTATTATTATTATTATTAATGATTTTAACATCATCACTTGATGTTGTTCATCTTGATGTTTCTGTACTCATACATGATCTCATCATCAATAATTTCAACTCTGTCAGTTTGATGAACAGCGAACATATTTCTTTTTCAATTTTTCGAGATCATCAGCATCTTTGTTGATACACTTTCATGTGATCAAGAAAGTTGATAACATGATGAAGTACTTTTCAGCTCAGACTGAGTTGTTCTTTCAAGTATTCGCTTGTGTATCACTTCTGCAAAGATCATCTGTTTTATTTCAATTCTCTTTAATGAAAACAGTCAGACAGTTCACAAGATCATCGATTTTCATGTGTTTTATAACACTCACTGCGTGTCATCATGTTTTCAATTTCGTTGATAGTTCAGTAGTCTTCATGCGAAATTGCTTGTATGAAGTGAGTAAACAGTTCAGCTTGTTCAACTTAATGTGTTCGCTTAAAGTAATAACTTGCACTTGCAATCTATCTTTCACAGTCAATATCTTTCTGAATTTTTGATGTCTTATCATATTTTTAAGAATCAACATGTTAATTAATCAAGTGTTGTATTGCATAATTTAAATTTCAAAATTCTCTCTTTTATTCATGAGTTGATAGAAGCACTTTACTAAGTACTTATATATTGCTTCAAAATGCTTGATGTTGAAATCTTCAATGCTTTCATAAAGCTCAATAAGCTCTTTATAATGTGATATAACATGAAACTTAGAAAAATTGAAATATCAATTCTTCAAATCAACGCTATCATCATCATTCTTATCTACAGTCTTTCTATAAGAAATCTTTAAGCGTAAGTCTTTAAAGACATCTTTGAGTTCGTTAATGCAATAAAGTGCATGATCAAGATACTTCAAGAATTTCATGTCATAAAAAGCATAGCGAGCTATTACAATAAAGTCAATAATAGCACAAGCACAATGCATTGCAATCAATTGATATGTTGTAAACATTGAAGCTATAATGAATATAATCTGACACGCTATGTTCTTCTGTTCATTATCACTTCATTGCTTAATGATACTATAATGCTTAAACATCTTCAAATCTGAGTATTCTGATACAAGTTGAAATTTATGATTCAATTAATTTAAACTTAAGAGATTTTTCATAATTATTTGATTTTCTCACTTTCGTTTTCGATCAAGATTTTCTTTTAATAACTTATTGTTCAAATTCTTTATATATTTCATCAGTTGCATAATTCATTCTTTGTACAGCTGATGCAAAGAATCAAGAGTTATGAGATTGTGAATGTTAATAAAGTGATGTTTTCATGCAAAGTTATTTGCTACATGAACTCACATGTTATTCAATATATCATCATTGTTGTTAATGTTTTTCTGTTCAGTTGTAGTTACTTAAGTTTGCTGAATTTAAATTAGTTTCTGTGTATATTCATGTATTTACTTTGATCAATGTTTATAAAGTTTCTGATGTTTGTTTGAAGATATAATACAAAGTGTACAGTGCTGATTAGTCTTGACTTTGATAATAAGTATTTACTCTTCATAGTTTGTGAATATTGATTCAAGTATAAAATAGCACTGACGTGTGAAATCATCTGCGCATAGCAGAGAAATGCTTTCGATTGTATAAGTTTTCAATGCTGTAATGATTCTTAGCATCTTCAGCATTATTGAAAGAATCACGAAAGATTTGACTTATGCTTTAGAATTTTAGTCATAGTCATGTGATAAATATTGAACTTAGTCTCTCTATCAATCTCTTTTACTATTGAAATAAATCTCAATAGCAGAGTTTCAAAGCTGATTTGACTTCGTCAAGTTTCTTGAGTCAAATTGTCAATAGTGAGATATATTGATCACACAGTAACATCATCATGATGTTAAGTTAAAACAGTCTTATCTGTTTTAAGTAACACAGAAACAATCATATCATCAGTTGAAATATCATTCTGTCTGTGTCATTATCAATTCACAGTATGCATCTTACTGTATATTCAACTCTCATTTGTGTTGTACTGTTGAATTAATGTGTATGTCAATTTGTTTGCAAAAGATGAATAATCTGAATAATCAATGAGAAATTGTATGATCAACATCATGTCATGATATTCGACGTAGTATTTCTTTGCTGATACGTTGATGACATCAAACGTGATTTCAAAAGAATATCAAAGTCACTTGTCATTGAAAATGTCTCTTGAAATGTTGTTTATCAATTAATATAGCTGTTTCATGTTTTTCAAGCTCAAGAGATCATGTATCTTCTTAAGTCTTTTGTCTTGAAAGAAGTGATTGATGAATTCTTGAATACATTTAGAATGAAGAAATCAATGAGCTAATGCATAGTTCATTGCTGATGCAAAGAAATAATAAAGTCAATTGAATGTATTCTTCTTCTTTATGAACTAGTTCATCATTGAATCAGTTATAAATTTTCTTTGTCTTAAAATATGATCAAGCAACTTCTTTGTCTTCTTTTTCATGATATTCATATAGTTTCTGATGTCAATTGACGAGAAGAACGAGAAAATATCAGAACTTCAAGAAAAATAATTCAACTTTTCGTTCAAAGTATCAATCATCATTTCAGCAATCTGTATCTCAAAGTATTTATTTTCTTCTGACTCAAATGATACATCAACTCAGATTTTCTCTTTCTTCAATATATAATTATTTGATTCATGTATTGTTTCTGTCTTTTTTCTAGACGTCTTCATCATCAGCAAAGCTAAGTTCTTGATCATTCTTTTAAACACTTTTTTGTTGAATTTTCTACGTTGTACTCGACAGAATGCAACATGTAATTCAAGATCTCTTACTATTGTATATAACTTTTCACAGATCACATAAACGTGATTCTGTTTCATCTTTGAAAGATGATCATGATACTTGAGCAATGAGATAAACAATACTCTTGAGCATGCAATGTCTGTTAGACTGCAAACTAGTGCATGTGACTTTTCAATCACTCATTCGTATTATACTTAGTAATTGAAATCAATATTTATAATACTTTTAACATGAATCTTGAGAAAATCAATTTTAATCTCAAATCTTTAAAAAAAAACAATTACAATAAAAATTTACATCAATCTCTTTTGACAATAAAACATCATCAACATGATGCTTGCGCTTCATTCTGATCATCAAGAGCAAATGATGAGCATCATCAATGTGGTGTCAATGAGTGAGTGAGAAGCAAATATTGCTATCTTGCAGAAGGATTCAATCAAGACAAAGAATATACATAAGAAATTAAACAAGCTGCGAGTACTTTATGAGCTCAACGAACGTAGAAACAACAAGCTGATGCTTTGAGAGAAGATGAAAAGATTGACAGAGATGATAGAAAAGCTGATGCATCAACGCGTCACTATGTCAACTGTCAATCAACGCATGAAGAATCAGCTGAAGAGATTGAAAAAGATAATGAGCAGACTTGAAAAGAAGTTCGCGAAGAAGAAAAAATGCGTTGACAACTGAGCGAAAAGAGTGAATGAAAAGTCAACGACATCATTTGAAAGTTATCTTGTTCTCAGCGTTGACGTTGTGTCATCAATGCAAAATCATTGCAAGAAATTCAAGATTAAAATCTTCATTAAAGAGAAAAAGAAGATCAAGAGAATCATAACAACGACAACAGAAAACATAGTGAGATGAGCGAGAAAGATTGACGTTGATGAGATGTTATTGACGCGTAAAAACATAAAAACTATGAAGAAATGATCAAATCTACTAATATTTTGAATCAAGATGAAAGACAGTAAAAGAATATTGAAGAAACAGAATTTTTGAATCAAAGAAATTTCATTGAACACAAGTCTGCATGAAGTCAGTTTCAAGATAGTGATACATGAAATTAGAATTGAAGAAATGTTTAAAGACATAGAGAAGAAGAAAATGAAAGCACTCATCAAGATCAACAAAGACATACATTCAAAGATGAGAATTGAGAAAGTCAAGTGATTCACAAAGAATAGTGAACAGAAGAAATACATTTCACTGATGATATGTGTAGTCAGTGCTGAGATGATGAACAAGCTAATTAATGAAAGAGTATGTCATGAGATTGACATAAAAATCACGCAGTTCTATGATTTAAGTTGTAGAACACATCAATGTTTAAAATATCAAGACTATGATCATAAAATATATGAATGCAGAAACAAGCAAAAATGCATTTACTGCACGCTAGATCATCACTTAAAGCATTGTTTTCATAAATAGACTTGAAACATGTAAAAATGTGAAGCATGTTGAAATATATACAGAGTCTTTGACTCTCAATGTCATAAACGACAGATTGAAAAAAAGAGAATAAAAAGAATCATGAAACACAGATCTTTATATCACGTTGTACAAGAGCAGAAAGAACTCAAAGCAATGATGTTGAAGATGTTTATAAAGACATTTATCAATTTGAGATCATTGATAAACAATGACTTGAAGAGAAAACAGAAACACTCAACAAATGAAAGTCATTTGCTTAGCATGATCATCACATTCGAAAACACTATATTAAATTATCTAGTCAAGAAGTTAAAAACAAATAAGTTGAAATCAACATCAATTACATCAATTTCAATATCATTTTCTTTTGAAGATTTTACAAGAGAAGTAAGCACATTGCAGATGCTTAAGAGAACATCAAACAGCTTTGAATGTGAACTTTAATGTCTCAGCAAAAGAAGTTTTAAATACTACAGTACAGCGTTCACAAGTTCAGAGAAAAGATGATGATAACATTACTACATGAGAAAAAGATAAAGAATTATGACATTTTGATTCTTCAAGAACTCTGATGATTTAATGAGAATTTCAGAATGTACTGCTCAGTAACTGTCAATTTCACGCTGAAGAATAATGAGAATAAAATCTGTTTCTACATAAACAAGAGAATTGACAGCAACATTTAACATTCAACATGATACTTCAAAGATGTAAACACAATTATGTTACAAACATTAACAGATGATACACAGATGATTCAGAAAGTTATATACATTCACGAAGCATACAATTTATTACTCAGAAATCACGAAGTCATTTTTGAAAAAGAAAGTCTTTCAAACATCAAAAAAACATTATACATGTTGAGAGAATGCATTCTTGTAGAAGATTTCAATCTGCATCATCTCACATGAAAGAAATCATTCTACTTAAGACAGCATTTATTGTCAAATGATTTAATTGAAATGATTACAAATGTTGATGCATTGCTGACGTTATTTTAAGACACAATTACGAGAAATTATTAAAAATCTCAAATGACAATAAATTTGATTTTCATGATAGACAACATTATGAATCAATTAATATGATGTAAAATTAACAAAGAAATGAAAAACTTTTCAGATCATCTGTTGATACAGACAATTATAAATTTCAGAGTCTACAAAGAATCAGCGCGAAAATCGCGTTGCAACTGAAAGACAATGAATGAAGAGAAATTCATTAATACTCTAAGAGAACAAATGTTGAAATCATTGTCAAATCATGAAATGAAGCATCAATGTATAAATGAGTACATTAAGCAACTGCTGAATGCATTGAAGAAGATCATCGAGATTTTCACTTTCTGAGCGAAATCACATGAAATGATCAAAGCAGAATGAACGAAGAAGTGTATAAAGATTGTCAAAAGCATGCAATGAATGAGAAGAAGTTGTTAAATCATCAATGATTGAACAGAGTACATTTAAGCATGTGACAAGAAAAGCAAGATCATCAGAAAACAGAAACGCAGTGAATATTGAAAGATCATGCAAAATGTTTAAAAATTCTTGAGAAAACTGTTCAAAACTGCGAAATGAGTAAGAAATGCAGTTACAGACACACTGACTTAAACGTCAATTTTCTCTCTGATCAAGTCAGAGTGCTTCAACATTGCTATAACAGTGCAAAATAAGATGAAGATGATGTTTCAGACTCACTTTTCATCATTTTCAGAGATTTTCATACTGAACACAGAAGACTTTGAATATTCACTCTTGATTGAGAATGATGCTTTGCTAATACATCATAAGATTAAGAAAGTCATCTACAAGATGATGCTCAACAAAATTTCAAGACATACAAAATATATAAATAAAATAATGCGCAGACTCGTTAATGATACATCAGAATAAATACGCTTTCTTTTTAAAAGATGTCTGCAGAAGAGAATACAGTTAACTCAGTTCAAAAGCATGATCACAATAGTGATGTGAAAGTCAAACAAGAAGAACTACTTTAATGCAAAAATATATAAATCAATTGTGTTATTCAACATAGATTGATCATCAAGTTGAGTTTTGAGTTGACATTTTGAATTCGACTCGATTTGAAGTTGAGTTGCTCACATTTTCAACTCAATTCAAGTCAAGTTGCTCATATTTTCAATCTGACGCGACTCGACTCGACTGAGAATTGAGTCAACTCAACTCAACTCGTCAAGAATTCAAGCTTAACGTCAAGAGAGCTAAATATAGAAATTTTTCCGGTTTTTTGCTTTTGCATTATCTTTTTGCATTATCTTTTTGATAGAAGTCATGACGAGAAACATGAAGACTATATGATAGAAAGTCATGAAGAAAAGTCATGATAGAAAAGTCATGATAGAGAAGTCATGAAGAAAAGCTATGAAGAAAAGTCATGAAGAAAAGTCATGATAGAAAGTCATGACGAAAAATCATGAAGACTGTTTGATAGAGAGATTTGATAGAAAGTTATGACGAGAAACATAAAGAGAAACATGAAGAAAAACATAAAGAGAAACATGAAGAGAAACATGACAAGAAACATGATGAGAAAACATGAAGATCGTTTGACTTTGATAGAAAGTTATGAAGAAAAGTCATGATAGAAAGTCATGACGAAAAATCATGAAGACTGTTTGATAGAGAGATTTGATAGAAAGTCATGACGAGAAACATAAAGAGAAACATAAAGAAAAACATAAAGAGAAACATGAAGAGAAACATGACAAGAAACATGATGAGAAAACATGAAGATCGTTTGACTTTGATAGAAAGTCATGACGAGAAAACATGATAGAAAGTCATGAAGAAGAATCATGTAGACTGTTCAATCAAGTTATTTACATTTATCTAATATTTTGTCGAGTCGAGTCGAGTTTTCGAATCGAGTTGTCGAATCAAGCTTCTCAACTCGACTCAAGTGCTTGAATTCAACTTCTCAATTCGACTCGACACTTTTTCAAAAAGATTTCAACTCGACTCAACACTTTTCAAGTCGAGTACTCGACTTGAACTCAAGTACTCGACTTGACGCGATCAGTCTAATTCAACACATTGAGTAAGATACTGAAATTTATCATATTCAAACATTTGCAAAATGTTGTAGAAGCGTGTGACTTGATATTAAATATTCAAATGAAAGTTTGCAAATACAGATCAATAGATACAACTTTGCAACTGATTATAAAAAAGATACATACTGTATGAAGTGACATAAGAAAAAGAGTAATCTCACTGCTGAATTTGAATGAGAAGAATGCATTCAACAATGTAGCACATAACAGACTTTTGCATGACATGAAAAAAAGAAAAGTTCTCAGACTGCTTCTTGAATTTGTGAAGAACTTTCTGAGAAATCGATGCATCATGATCACAATTGATGATTACACGACAATGAAATGCAGCGTGAACGTTAATATATCACAAGATTCTTTGCTATCATCAATATTATATCTGTTCTACAACGTGAACTTGCTAAAAGCATGTGATGACATTAAACTGAGAATAAGCTTCACAGATTTTGTAAACGACATCAATATCTTAACATATGAGAAGTTTATGAAACGTAACTGCAGAGTTCTTAGCAAGATTTATGATAGATGCGAACAGTGATCAAAAACGCACGACATCAAGTTTTTAAAGACAAAGCATAAGTTGATTCACTTTACAAAAATCTTTAAGTGATTCAATATGAACGTTGATGTAAAGTTAATGAAACATCAGATTGACTTGAAATCAAATATCAGAGCTTTGAAAGTTCAACTGAACTTCAAGTTGAAATGAGTAACTCACATGCATCATGTCAAAGCAAAACTAGTGATTAAACAAAAGATCATGCAGACAATCATTGAGTCTACTTGAGACTCATCAATGACGATGAGAAAGCAAATATACTTCGCGATGACGCGCTTTCTGTTACGAGCATGCATCTCTGTTACTTCTGATTAGTCTGATTAGTTTAACATAAACTAGTATAAAGCTGTGAGTAGAACTGTTGTTGACACGCTAGCGATCTAGCGTGTCTTCATGAGTAAAACTCACGTCGTGTTGCATCTTCTTTCTACTTCAGCTTTGAACTTCTAGTTAGAATACATTCATATGATTCACTTTATGCAGACTCATAACATTAGTTCAAAGCTCATCAATCTTGCTATCAACGTGTAGATGATATAAAAACAAGCTACATCACTCAAACTTAAATCAGAATCGAAACTCGAAAATCGAGCTCAGAAGACTCATTAGAAATCAAGAAATTTCTAGAACAGAACAAAAGAACATGAACACTTTGCTTTAGATTAACTTTTTACTGAACTCATCGTCAGAACAGAAGAACAGAAGAACATGAATGCATTGTTTTAGAACTGAAATCAGAAATTTCAGTTGAATCTCAATCAGCAATTTTCTACTCACATAATGACTAGAAGCACAGAATCAGAATCAGTGAGCATTGCTTGCTATGAACTTTGAAATGCTAAAAGAAAATCACTTCTATCACAAAATTGAACAGCATCAGAAGAAGAAGACACGAATGCGTCATTGAATACAGAAGAAAAGAACATGAACATGTTGTTTTTTGATCACAAAATGATCAAGATCAGCATCAGCACTGAATTGAATGCTTGAATAAACATTCATGAAGCAGATGATCTTATTGTCTTTATCAAGTACATATGTCAACAGCATGACATTGAAATCAAGATTCACAATGACATGATTCAAATGTTGAATGATGTCAACAAGATCAACATCAAGTTGAAAGCTACACAGACAACGTTGAATGCTGTTCAAATGCATTTACAGAAAGAGATGAAGAAAAAGAGCATAATTATACATCATCTAGAAGTGACATCAAGTCGACTAAGCACTTTGATTTCAAAAGATCGATTCTCAAAGTCAATCAAGCTATCTGACTCATCTTTGTTTGAAGATTCAAGACAGAATGTGAATAATTGATTGTCTTGAATGTGAAATAAGCTGAAAATGAACAAGAATCATTTTTCTATTGAAGAAATAAAGTTTGCATATGTGAAAAGTTGAGTCAGTGAAACGATGATTAAACACATAGCATTCAGAATGAGAAACACGATCACGAACTCATTTCTTGAAGCAGAAGAGATACTGTCGATCATAAATAAGATGTACAACAATTTCAATTAATGTCACACGACTCAACGACAATTCTTAAAGCTGTATTAAAACAAGATTTTCTTTCATGAATTTTGAATGAAATTTCAGAGACTTAGTGCAAAACTAGAATACAATAACGAAATTCTGCTAGATGATCTTCAGCATAAGATTAGCTCAAATCTTCAGCGAGTCATGATTAACAAATGAACTATGAATTTGAACGAATTCGTCAACATTTGCATGCAAGTCAACGTTCGATTGATGAAATTGAATGCTCAATCAGCTCTCAAGACATCAACGACTCAAGTTGCTCACTTTAACGCTAGCATCTTAATGATGATCACTACTGCGATCTCAGCTTCAATCTCTGCATGAAAGAAACTCAGAATATCGAACGTTGACTCTGCTAGAAAGAAGTTGTTTAAAAAAGAACTTTGCTTCAAATGCAAGAAGTCAGAACATAGAGCATGTGACTGTCTTAAGTCAGCTTCGATGCATGAAATCGCAACGAATTTGAAAAACAATCTGCTTTCGTCAAAGTAGTGATTGAGAGCGACATGCTCATATCTTGCTTCATCAATATGCTTGATGACTCGTTTGATTTCAAATCGTTTATTGTGAACATCATCTTGAGTAATCTAGAAAAAATATTTCGATTTCTCATTCTGATAAACATCAAAGTCATTGACATGACGTTCATAAATGATTCATTGATTTCAAAGCTATGTGAATGCTTTGATATTCAGTCAATTTCACTGTTCAAATTGAAGTCAATTCGTTTATATGACAAAACTCTTGATCAAAGATTTATTACACATGCTCTGTATATCTCAGTCACTATACAAGAATATAAGAATGAAATGATGTCTCTATTAATAACTTGTTTAAATCAGCACAAGATAATCATTGACAATCTTTGATTGAAAAGAAATCAAAATTTGATAAATTCTGCAAATGATTGATTGATATCTTCATCAAATATTCGAACTTTGAAACTTATTGTTTCAAAAGCAAGCAGTCAATCATCATTTCATTGACTCAAATCAAGCGAGATCTGCAAAATGAAACGAAAGAACTTGAAGTCTATGTCAACGATTATCTTAAAGTGAACTACAAATTCAAAATCAGTGAATCGATTCATTGAATCAACTCTCATACGAAAGCAAAGCACTTAAGTTGATTTCGATCAACATGAACTCATTCAGTCATTGAAGAAGAAAGAGCTCATCAATATTATCATGATCAAAGTCGTTGTTTATTGAACTTTAGTCAAGAAGAAGAAGAATGTCAAGATCTTTACATTGATCATTAGTGAAATCAACAAGATGCTTAGCTCGATCAAAGATTCAGCGAAACTGAATAAAATGATCTTTGTCATGTCATTAAAGAAACTGAAGAAGAAGCTTTTAATAGTTTATCATGACTTTTTGAACATTTTGAACAGAGAAAAGACAACTCAGTTGTTCTTGCATCGATTATATGATCATAAGATTGAATTAGAAGATGAGAGTCAATCTTCTAAAAGTCAATTGTACTTCATGTCAAGTCACAAGTTGCAGAAGATCAAGAAGTATCTAGAAGAAAACTTGAAGAAGAAGTTTATTACACTCAGCAAAGCTTCATTCGCTTCGTCAATACTATTTATCGAAAAGAAAGATGATAGTCTTCGCTTTTGCGTGAATTATTAAAAACTGAATGCTCTGATTAAAAGAAATCGTTATTCAATACTCTTGATAGACGAAGTACTCGCTTGAATTCAAGACAGTAAATATCTAACTCGACTTAACATTATCGTCACGTTTAATAAGCTTTGCATGAGCATTGAAAGTGAGAATGTAATCACATTCGTCACTTTCTTCAATGTTTACAAATATAAAGTAATACTCTTTAAATTAATCAATGAATTGACATTCTTTCAGCACTAAATCAACGACATGTTGTTCAACTATCTGCATAAACTCTGTCAAATCTATCGAAATGACATTCTCATCTACAGTAAGATCTTGAAGAAACATAGAACTCATGTGAAAGAGATTTTAAACAAGCTTCATAAAGTCGATCTGCAAATAGACATTGACAAGTGCGAATTTGAGATTCAGAAGATCTCATTTCTAAAACTACTGATATTCATCAATGATCTACGAATGAATTCTTGAAAAGTAGATGTGATTCGAAGCTAAGAAGTGTCTCAATCGTTGACTTATGTACAGATTTTCATTGACTTCTGCAATTTCTATCGACGATTCATAAAGAACTTCTCGAAGATTGCTCAATCTATGATAAAGCTGATTCAAAAAAATCATTCATTTGAATGAACAGAGATCTGTCAGACGATCTTTGAGAAACTGAAGCAACAGATAATGACAGCTCTCGTTCTGAAGCATTTCAATTCAATCAGAGAAGTTATTCTGAAAATGAACTTTTCAAACTATGTCAACGACGAAGTATTGTCTCAGTATGACGATGAAGACATTCTACATTCAATGATCTTCTATAGCAAAAACATGATTTCTGCAGAATGCAACTACGAGATTTACGACAAAGAGCTTTTGACTATTATTCAATGCTTGAAGCATTGATGTCTCAAATTAAAATGTACTGATATTTTGATCAAGATCTTCATCGATCATCCGAATTTAAAGTACTTCATGATTATCAAGAAACTGATCAGACGACAGACTAGATGAGCTGAGAAGTTATTCAAATATAACTTCAAGATCATATATCAGTCAGAAAAGCAGAATCTGAAAGCAGATGTGCTGATCAGAATGTCAAACGTCAAGTCAGTTGAATCAAATGATGATTGAAAGCTATATCAGCATCAGATGCTATTATCAGCAAGCACATTTGAACTGCAATCAATAAAAGATGATCAAGATCTGACTCAAATCTTGCTCATATTTGACTCAGATTTGAAACAGAAATCAAAAGCTAATGAAGATTTGATTGAAGAGATGATTTCTATTCAGAATTGAATTATAGTCGAAAATTGAATGAATCAACAATGTATTGATATTCAAACAGTCATAGAACAGAACAGAAGAACTTGTCAAGATATGAGTCTAAACAATTGCAAAGTACTGAACGAAGTACTCTGAAAGAATGATAGACTGTGAATTTCTCAGTCAATGATCACTTAATTGATAAGAGAAGCACATGATCTTTCGATCAATGATCATTCTGACATGAATTGAACGTTAGACTTATTAAGACAATCATATTGCTGATCGAAGATGAGAACGACAATCAAACGCTACATTCGAAACTGTTACGTTTGTCGTAGGTCAAAAGCATCAAGAGATTGAATCAATGAACTATTGAAGTTATTGCTTATATCTGAACAACAATGACAAGATATATCATTGAATTTCATTATCGATTTATTGAAAAGTGATGAAAGCAACGCGATTCTGACAGTGATAGATCGATTGTCTAAAGAACGTCACTATATATTCTGTTGATCAGATGACGAAGAAACTTTCGCTGAACAAACAGTCAAGCTGCTGCTGATATGAATCTTCAGAACTCATGAGCTATCAAGATTAATAGTGTTTGATAAAGATTCACAATTCATATCGATTGTTTGAAAGTCTTTATGTCTGAGACTTAACATTAAGTTGAAACTATTCATCAACTATCACTCACAGATTGATGATCAAACGAAAATAGCGAATCAGAATGTAGAACGATATCTACAAAGTTACTGCTCATACATGCAAGATGACTGATTCATCTGACTATTTATGACTGAATTTGTTGATAACAATGCTATTTCATCATCAATTAAACAATCAGCGTTCTTTCTGAATAAGAGCTTTCACTTTCATATGAGCTTCGATTTGAATTTAACTGAATATGAGATCACTCGAGCTGAAATTCAAGTGAGCAAAGCAAAGAATATATTCAAACACATGAAATGATCATTAGGGTTGATCAAGCAGACATTAGCAAGAGTCAGAGTCACAATGAAGAAACAGATTGATAAGCATCAAAAGAAAATGATTTACAAGATAAATGACATGATGTTTCTGATTTCTAGAAACATTATGATTGCAAGATCATTAAAGAAGCTGAACGATAAGATGCTAGAATCTTTCAAGATTCTGACTGAGATCGAACATGCATATCGACTGAAACTGTCATCGATAATGAAGATTCATTCAGAGTTCATCTTGAATTTACTACGACTGAATTCAAAAGATTCTTTGAAAGAACAATGAAATGAGTCGTCTGATTTTATAGTGATAAATGATGAAAATGAATGAAAAGTGAAGAACATATTGAACTTCAGACACTACAGAAGATGACTGCAATATCGTGTCAATTGAAAAGATTATGACGTCGATCTACATTGATACAATGTTAATGAAAATGAGTTTGAAGACTGCTTGAAGATTGTAAATAACTTTCATCAGAAGTATTTGAATAAGTCAAGTTAGAAATCAACTCAACAAGAATCAATCGATCAAATTGCAGTAATGAGAACATTGTTAAATGAAGAGAGAAAATAATGTTGCAAGCATGCATCTTTGTTACTTCTGATTAGTCTGATTAGTCTAACATAGACTAGTATAAAGCTGTGAGTAGAGCTGTTGTTGACACGCTAGCGATCTAGCGTGACTTCATGAGTAAAATTCATGTTGTGTTGCATCTTCTTTCTACTTCAGCTTTGAACTTCTAGTTAGAATACACTCATATGATTTGCTCTATGCAGACTCATAACACTCTCTGCTTAATCACGAAGTCATTATAGAATACATGTCACAAAGAATGAAGAATCATTGAAAAGATCTGAACATCAAGCTAAGATCAGTACAAGAAAGAGCATTGTGACAAATCATTAATGTTTATCATGCAACATCAACAGAGACTCTACAGATAGAAACAAATACAGCGTTGATAGATATTCATTTATAAAAGCTGATACAAAAGTCAATAATGAACATGAACTTTTGAAAATCAGATGAAGTTATTGAGATGATGATGCGTCAAATTTGCAACGACTTGATACTCAAAAGAAATTGAAAATCAAAGTTGTGCAAGATATCTTTGCAGCTGAAGCAAAAGTGAATGAAAGAAATACTTGAATAAATGAAAATGAAGTGAAATCATCTTTACATGATGACTTTCTGATCAAAGTCATTAAGAATAGTTATAGTTGTAAACAAGAAAATGTCAATAAATCAACATTGTTTCAACACATTTGCATTAAAGCAAAGAGTTTACTCAAATGATAGCAACAGTAGAGAGAATGTTATGATGATTGCAATGAGAATTAACTGAGAGTTAAATAAAAGATTGAAAGAATTGACTTTAATCATCACTCATCATGAAGAATTGAAAGAATTGATCGCAAGAGTAAAACATCTTGCAGACGTAGTAACAAAGAATTGAGAATGTCATGAAAAAATATACAAAGTATACAGTGATAGTCAGACTTTTCTGAAAACAGTGAAAGTTATGATATCAACAAAAGATCAGACACGTCTGCAATGAGTTCAGATTATGCATGAAAACATTTAATTTTAAGAAGTCACACTGAAGTTACATTAAGTGATGAAACATGCAGAAGTACTTGAAAATAAAGTAATGAACAAGATGATTAATAACACACATGATTTGTTTCTATTACTGACTGAGCATTAATGCATTGAAGTGATGATGAGACTGATACTCATACAGAAATAGATCAGATAAACATGAAGAATAGTTTGAAAAGAAAGATTCAATATAACTCATTTTCAATATTTAACATCAAAGATGATACATCAACATTTGCAACTGCACAAAAGTCATGCAAAGTCTTACAATGCATTATTGATGCAGCTATGCATAAGAAAAATTGACTTCAATCAATTTCTACATGAGATATAAGTACTTGATATTACTACAACAATATGCAAGTGCAACAAAGATTGAATGTTGATCAAGCACATTTTATTAACATGTTTCAAATGAAAAGTAAAATAAAAAGCAATGCAATGAGAAGAGAATATCACAAACTTGAGAAAGCTTTTAGAAATCATGAGCGCAGCAATGATGATTATTTGAATGATCTTCTCAATGAGCATACTGAATCAATTTCAAGCTGTGACATCATTAAAGAATCAAATAAAAGAAAGAGAGAATAAAGAAGAAATAAATTTATAAAGTTCTTGCATTGAAAATAGTTATAGTATAAAGCGCAGAAAGAAGCGATTTTTGATGCGAAAAGAGTGTTACGCTAGCGCAACGCTCACTACAGTATATAAAATCTTGCATAAACTCATAATGAGTGTTGAATTAAGTAAGAATTAAAAATAAAAATAAAAATTTTAAATCTTTGAAGAAATTATAGCAATGTTGCAATGTAAGATTCAAGAGAAATTATAAGTTGATTTATTTTATTTCTTGAACAGAATGTGTTAAATTAATGTTATTATAACATGTATTAAAATAGAATAAAAACAGAATTCTTGATCACATATTTATAGTAGCAGTCTGTTGTATGTCAGCATTAAAAATGTTTTTTTTTTAATTCTTACTTGATTCAACACTCATTATGAATTTATGCAAAATTCTATATACTGTAGTGAGCGTTGCACTAGTGCAACGCTCTTTTCGCATCAAAAATCGCTTCTTTCTGCGCTTTATACTATAATTGTTTTCAATGCAAGAACTTTATGAATTTGTTTCTTTTCTATTTTCTCTCTCTTTCATCTAATTCTTTAATGACATCACAGCTTGAAATTGATTCAGTATACTTATTGAAAGTATCATTTGAATGATCATCATTGCTGCGCTCATGATTTCTAAGAGCTTTCTTAAGTTCATGATGTTTATTTTTCATTGCATTACTTTTCATTCTATCTTTCATCTGAAACATGTTAATAAAATGTGCTTGATCAACATTGAATCTTTGTTGCACTTGCATGTTATCATAACAACATCAAGTACTCGTCTTTCATATAGAAATTAATTGAAGTCAATTTTTCTTATGTGTAGCTGCATCAATAATGCACTGTGAAACTTTGCATGATTCTTGTGCAGTTGCAGATGTCGATGTGTCATCTTTGATGTCAAATATCAAAAATGAGTTGCATTGAATCTTTCTTTTCAAACTATTCTTCATGTTTATTTGATTTGTTTCTGTATGAGTATCAATCTTGTCATCATTTTAGTGCATTGATGCTTAATCAGCAGTAGAGACAACTCATGTACATCATTAATCATTTTGTTCATTGCTTCATTTTCAAGTACTTTTGCATGTTTCATCATTTAATGTAACTTCAGCATGACTTCTTAAAATTGAATGCTCTCATGTGCAATCTGAACTCATTGCAGACATGTTTGATTTTTTGTTGATATCATAGCTTTTACTGTTTTCAAAGATGTCTGATTATCATTGTATACTTTGTATATTTTTTCATGACACTTTCGATTTTCTGTCACTATGTCTGCAAGATGTTTCATTCTTACAATTAATTCTTTCAATTCTTCATGATGAGTGATGACTAAAGTCGATTTTCTTAGTCTCTTATTTAGCTCTCAGTTAATTCTCATTACAATCATCATAACATTCTTTCTACTGTTGCTATCATTCAAGTAAACTCTTTGCTTCAACGTGAATGTGTTGAAACAATGTTGATTTATTGACATTTTCTTGTTTTCAACTATAACTATCTTTGATGACTCTGATCAGAAGATCATCATGTAGAAATGACTTCACTTCATCTTTATTTATTCAAGTGTTTCTTTCATTCACTTTTACTTCAGCTGCAGAGATGTCTTACACAGCTTTGATTTTCAATTTCTTTTGAGTATCAAGTTGTTGCAAATTCAATGCATCATTATTTCAATAACTTCATCTGATTTTCAAAAGTTCATGTTCATTATCGACTTTTGTATCAGCTTTCGTAGATGAATATCTATTGACGCTGTGTTTATTTCTATCTGTAGAGTTTTTGTTGATGTTGCATGATAAACGTTTATTGAAAATATGTTGTATACATTGCATGCAACATACATAAAGCATGATTTCTATGCTGATTTTTCTCTTAGACTCAAGAAATTACTCAAAGAGAATTTCTTGTGACAGATTCACAGTTCAAGATGAATGAAATCTTTCACTGCTCAGATTTTGATAGTTTACTTCTTAAGCATGAGTTGTAGACGTTTTATCTGCAATATGCATGCATATTGCAGTCAATTTCTTCTTTAATCACATTGACATTGCTATTGTTCTTTCAAACTATACAGATGATGTTTTTGACTAGAGATTGACTTTATTATCAAAACATTCAAGAGTCAAAACTTAATGAAGAAGTGAGATTCTTAAGATTGACAGTCATCATCATTGTATATCACGTCTTGCAGACGCTCACTTCGCTCAAAAGTGTGCAACTCATCTGTTTTGCATTATTTGTAAAGATCTTTCTCATGCAAATTGATTGTATTTTGCAAAAATGTTCATATGTTATACTTTTAATCAGACAGCGTAGTTTGATCATTCTTTACTAACTCGCTTATGTTTCTCTTCTCTTAATGAAGTCTTTTCATCAATGTATCATTCTCATATAAAATGTCTGTGTCTGAACGTTTGTTAAACAATATTAATGAGATTCTTGAGTTTGCTTATGTTGAACTTAATGAGTCTCATGAGTTGCTTGTGTTGTAGTAACAGACACGCAGTCTTAACAAAATCTATACGTAGTTAGCATGTAAATTTAAAGAATGTTCGTGATTCAAGTTCTTTCTGCTAATCACTCTTAACAGATCAAACGCAAGAATGTTCTATCTCAATTCTCATCATCACGATGACAAGATACTGAATCGAATGATTTTCATAAGCGATTTTTCTTGTAGTTTTACGTTTTATTTGATTTTCTCATCTGCATGCAAATTGCTTGTAACATGCACATTGAAATTATCAAAGTCTGTGTGATCGCGAAAACTCTGCATGTGATCAATGCACAACGCTTCATCATCACGCAGCATCTCAATGTCATTCAAACTTTTAATAATCTCTAAACTCTACTATAGCTAGACAGTAAATTCGTAGTCAGCATCGCGTACAAATGAGTTTCATCGCTGATCATTAAAAAAGTTTAACAATTTGTTTTAAAATGATAAACATCTCATTCTTAAATAAAGACAGTGTAAGTTGAATACTTCATGATAAACAGTAAATTTTGAAAATGTGACACGTCAAAATGCAATAAATAAAATACATGCTAGTTTAATAATATGACGAATAGAATATTTACTAGTTTAACAATATCATAATCTTTATTAAAACTAAAAAAAGTACAGAAAGTTCTTCAATGATCAGTTATGCAATTGCATGCACTTTCTTATCAAGCAAAGACGCAAGTTGAATGTTTCATGAGAATCTGTAAAATATGAAAATGTGATACATTGAGATGCAACAAATAGAATACATGCTAGTTTAATGATATCATAATCTTCACTAGAATTAAAAGAGATCATATAAAATTATTTAAAAGCATGATCTCACTCATTCTTTAATCTCTTCAGCTTTTCTATCTCATTTTGTATATTTTGCTCACTTCTTTATGCAGACTAGATGTATAATATAGTTTGAAGATTAGTCACTTCTGTCTTGCACTCTCATACTCACTACATTCAATAACTCGTGATGAACAGACAAACTGAATGATGAAGAACAGATAGATACTCATAGTAAAGAAATAATATTAAATATTGTTGTTTTCATGTTTTGTAGCTTGACATATTGTATGCAGAGCAAATTTAATCATCATAATTCTAACTTCAAAATTGTTGATTGATCTCACTCATATCTTGCAACTTCTTTACTCACTCACTTCTTGCAACTTCTTTATAACATTATCAGTTCACATATTATATCTTTCGTTAAAACATTGTATAGCACTCAGTGTCTAGAGATTTCATCATATTATCAAATCTAGTCTCATCAGCTTTTTTCAAACATTAAGTAATTAATATCATTAAAGATGAAAGTAAATCTCAGTAGAAAAGTTTCATTTAAGTGCAATAAGTTAATTCATATCAAGATATCTTCAATCTTAGTTGAATCTTCAACATAATCATCAAAGCATTGATATGATAATTCTTCAATTAATGTGATCATCAAGATTTATCAGCAAGAATTTGAATGAATGAAAGCTCAGTTTGATATTGTTCAAGATGAGATTCAAATGAAGATGATAAAAGCACAGCTGTTGAATTTGAAAATAAAGTTTACATTCAAGATCTTAAAGATCAAACTAGTTACAATTTTTAGAAAAATCATCACAGATCAGATTGAATGACAAATATCAAAGCAATGATGAATAATGATGCTCAGAGTCATGAGTCTGCATGTCTTCAATGCACTCAAGCGTGTAAAAAGTGAGTCGATGAACATTTAATTGTTTTCATCAATTGCAAAAAGAGAAGCTTCTGTTGTAGTCTTAAGCATGATGATGATGAGATTCTTTGATTCGCAGTTACTCATTCTCTTCAAGCTGCTGATCTTGAAAATTTAAGCTCACAAGTAATGAACAATGTTTCATACAGAAGAGATTGCAAGACAGAGTGTTGAAAAGCTCAGCTGACTCATTCATCTTGATTATCAGAGATTTTGAATGATCATAGATGAACAATTGCATTCAGAAAAAAACAATCTGATTTAAATGAAGTGAAAGAAGATATTGATATTAATCTTCAATAAGATGTTCTGAAGAATCATAATCAAGAGCAGTCATTAGAATGATTGCAGAAAGATTATTTTCACTGTGCAATTGCAGAAACAGATTACGTTGTCTCAATTCTTAATTCTAAACTTTAATCAAGAAAACATAATTGTATTTTTTTTAATTCTTACTCGATTTAACACTCATTATGAATCTATGCAAGATTTTATATACTGTAGCGAGCGCTGCGCTAACGCAGCACTCTTTTCGCATCAAAAATCGTTTCTTTCTGCGCTCTATACTATAATTGTTTTCAATGCAAGAACTTTATGAGTCTGTTTCTCTTTTATTTTCTCTCTCTTTCATCTGATTCTGTTATGATTTTAATCTTTATCTATTCTTTCTAGTTCTGACCTGAGTTTCATTCTAATTGAGTCTAGTGAGCATTCAAGCTAGTAGTGATGTCATTGAAACTTTGCATCATATGTGTAAGACGTCAATTTTTTCGAGCCTAGCACAGAGCTGAGAAATATACATATAAAGAATTGAGTTCTTTTCTGTAGATACTTTTCTTTCTTAGCATTTATCTATTAGTTAAATGACACTCATATGACTCGCTCTATGTCGATCTCTAACATTAGATAAATGCTCAATCAACTACTCTGATATTGACGTGTAGACGATACGAAATAATCTACTTCGTTTATTCAGAAAATTCGCAAGAAATTCTTCGAATTACTTTCATCAAAACACACATTCAAATTTACTCAATCTTATCACAATCAAATCTATGTATCTATCTTTATCTTTCTCACAATGACACGCGACTCTGAATCAGTTGAGTCATGAACAGCTCATCTGCTTAGAAGCACTGTTAGTAGACGAGTTTTTCTTATTTCTTTCAACGCTTCAGCGAGATC
>JAABUH010001279.1_pt1 | contig 29312 bp, 37 predicted proteins | sample 5559121 | NCBI WGS metagenome assembly JAABUH01 (sample SAMN10711871, study PRJNA513364) | rock metagenome | isolation source: Antarctica rocks | place: Antarctica: Victoria Land, Battleship Promontory nord | collected 2015-12-28
GGGGAAGTCTAGCGAGCTTCGCGCTTTGGTCGACATTCCAAACATCACGCACCCCGCGGCATCTCCCGATCTCAACCCTATTGAGATGGCTTGGGCGTAAGTCAAATACCATCTACATAAACAGCGGCCTCGGCCAACCTCTCTGGACGAGCTGTGGACCCATATTGAGCAAATTTGGAACAGTATACCTCAGAGACAATCAATAGCTGGTGTTTAGTGATGGCGGGGCGACGTGACGAGGTTGAAAGGCTAGGGGCGGTCCCATAAAAGGCTATGCATACGGGATGATAGCTGCGGGACTGAGGATCCTGGTATCGTTTCACAATTGCTCATAACATACATATTGAGCTGCTCATCATATATTATAGGCGGAAGGCGATGGAGAAACGGCGTCAACTTTAGGTTCCGCGTTCAGACTTTTGAGGGCGACCAACATTTAAAAGGCTGCAAAGTGTTCACCAGGAAGCTTTAACCAGCATGATTGACCTGCTACATCGTGAGCATGAGACTGTGTACTATGTGATTTCTCAGAAAACTGATACCAAATGACCTATTCGACAACAGTGCAAGCCGATAAAGGCGGTAATCCTGAGCTTGTTCGAGAATCCCAGAGGAAGCGAGGAGCAAGCGTGGAGCTCGTCGACGAGGTCATAGCGGTTTTCGGTGAGCACAAGCAGGGTCAGTCCTTTTTCATATCCGAGTAAGGGATCCAGCTAAATTCGCTGATTACAGCAAACTATGAGAAAGAAGGGGCGCAAAGAGAACTCAACCTCCTCCAGAAGGAGATAGGAACGATCAAGAAGGCCAAAGGGGATGCCACGGAACAGCTAGTGAAGAAGTCGGAATTGGATAAGAGGATCGCTGAGCTGGCTGGGAAGGTCGAGGTTTTGGCGAAGAAGAGGGATTCGGAGGCTGCGAAGATTGGGAATATCGTTGATAAGGATTGTAAGATTTCACTTGCAGAGGTCAGTCCTGTTTCCACGGCATCTTTCGCGAGGATGTCCCTAGTTCGGTCCTCGGCTGACGAGGACTTCAGGATGATAATCCAGTGATGAGAGTTTGGCATCCCGAACCGAACCATAAAGGGAACAATCCACCTGGACTTGGGGTTGAAGACAAAACAACGGGGATCATCTCGCACCATGAGGTCTTGGCGAGATTAGAAGCCTTCGACACGGATCGAGGTGCGTATACCCATTTCTGCTCTCAATCAAATCTGACGCCAGAAAGGGGTGAAGATCTCCGGACATCGAGGATATTTCCTCACAAACGATGGGGTCGATCTCAACCAGGCGCTCATCAACTACGGCCTGAACTTCTTGCGGACGAAAGGGTATAAGAAGGTCCAGGCGCCTTTCATGATGCGGAGAGAAATTATGGCTCAGACGGCGCAATTGTCCGAATTTGATGAGGCGCTCTATACCGTGAGTTAAAGCTCGGACCGAAGAATGAGCTGTCGGAGTAAACAGCTATTGTCGGAGTCCAGCTGACCTCACGTCGACAATAGATTCAAGGGGGAGACGGGGAGGACAGATACCTGATTGCAACGTCCGAACAACCGATCTCGGCCTACCATGCAGAGGAGAATATCGACCCTAAATCCCTTCCTATCCGGTGAATCTGAGAGCTTGAAGGCGTTGGATCTTGCTAATCAGCGGTTCAGATACGCAGGGTACTCGACATGTTTCCGGAAAGAGGCCGGTTCGCATGGGAAGGATACCTGGGGTATCTTCCGAGTTCACCAATTCGAGAAGGTGGAGCAGGTGCGCTTGTAGATTTACGGGTGATTTGCTTCGCGCTAACTTCACTCAGTTCATCCTGTGTGATCCCGAATCTTCCCCCGCCATGCTCGACTTCATGCTTGAGAACTCCCGAGAGTTCTACGAGGCTCTCGAGATCCCATATCGAGTGGTCGGTATCGTCTCAGGTGCATTGAACAACGCTGCTTCCATCAAATACGACCTCGAGGCTTGGTTCCCATACCAAGGGGAATACAAGGAATTGGTCAGCTGTTCAAACTGTACAGACTACCGTGAGATTGGGCTCACCGTGCCTGTAACCTCGCTGATTAAGCAGAGTCGAGGTCACTGAATGTGAGACTTGGGTATAAGAAGGCGACCGAGAAGCCGGGCTTCGTCCATATGCTGAACGGGACGTTGTGCGCGACGGAGCGGGCATTGTGCTGTATCGTCGAAAACTATCAGACACCGGAGGTGAGCACACCATCCTTACAACACACCTCTAAGCCTGATTCTCAACCATCCGTAGGGACTACGGATACCAAGAGTCCTCCAACCATACATGCAGGGACGAGAGTTCTTGCCGTACACAGCAGAATTACCGAAGGATTCGACAAGTACCAAGCGGAAATAGAAAGGATCCCTCGGTAGGCTGCAAAAGAGATACCCGCGTTTGTCAATAGTTAGAGCATGCATCCTGCATATATCCAGAGCTCGCGAAATTGCAATCTTAGAAGTGCGAAACAACGACTCTGCTGCTGGTTCGCAAACGACCTGTCTACAACTGAATCGCTGGGCCCCGGCTGGCTTGACGGCAGATCACCGCGACTGATGCGGATCAAATCTTTGTGCTTTGAAGTTCTGACTAACCCTATGATTCGCCATGGACGTCTACCAAGCATCGGACGGATACTTGGTCCAGCTCGACCAGACTCCGACTAGCTACGAATCGTAAGCTTCCCCTTCTTTGCCAGCCTTCCCCCAGACTTTCGAGGTTAATACCCAATCCAGGCTCGACGGCATCAAAGCCGATATCTCTATCGCGACTGGTGTGACCGAGCAGAATCTCATTCTCTTCCTTGAAGATGGGAGGGAGTTGCGCACCGAGGTCCTTGACGAAGCCTGGGAGCGGGGTGGTCAGGGTGCTCAATCTTCTGTCAGTCTTCCCCCTGACCTACCGTCCAGAAGGCTGATCTCGTATCGTTGAAATCGTTACAGGCCCTACGGCAGACTCTCTACCTCTTTAACCGGGAGACCTTCTGGACGGATGCCGAGCAATGGGCTGTCCAACTTCAAGAAGACGTCCAACTCCCTCCTCCTCTAAACCGTATGCCTCCTTTCCTTCCCCTTTCCTGTTCCTCTCCCTCGAGTCAACCATTGCTGATGCAGACACCTAGTCTCTGCCCTTTCAGACTTAGCTCAAGCCCAACAACCCTTCCACATCGCACACGACCATCTCTCCCACCTCCAATCGCTCTATCAAGCCCAACATCAGTCACTCCAAATAGCCTATCAAAACCTCTTTCATCACCTCCGTCCTCTCATCCGGGAGTTTCAGACTTTCGCCGTTAGAGCTGAGAAAGATTTGGAGAACGAGAAAGGTTTGATTCGAGGGGCGAGGGTTGATATGGCTATGTTGCCGAAGGTGGTGGTGCATGAGGCTTTCACCAGGAAGAAGGATAAGGAGGGAGATGGTGCTGGAGGTGCTGGAGGTTCTGTGGAAGGGAAGATGAAGAAGGAGGGGGATGTAGGAGGTCCTGGAGGTTCTGGGGAAGGGAAGACGAAGACTTTGGCGGATTATGTACATCCGAGGAAGATGGAGCAGGTAAGGGAAGCCTGTCGCGCGACCCACGGTATGTCTAGCTGCTTACTAGAGAAGGTGGTATGGACTGATGAGTGAGGGATAGAGGATCATGTAGCGAGGTTTAACGATTTGGCGAATCAGATGGATGAGCTCGCTGCACAGTCTGAGGCGGAGAGGAAGGCTTTGGAGGAGACAGCCGCGGTGGTTGGGGAGGAGTTTGCGGAGGGGTTGGCTAGGATTGGAGTGGCGTTGGAGCAGGTTGAGGCGTTGTTGTCGAGTGGGGCTGAAGTGGCTCAACGTGAGTCGCGTGGAGCATATTATTCGACGACGGATTGACTTTCCTGTAGATTTGATGGAGCTTGATCAAGCGATGAGAGACGATCTCGTAGCTCTGACAGGCGTCAAGGTAAGTAGAGGTTTGCAGACCAAAAATGCGGAGCTGAGCGAATTCTACGAAGAATGAGTTCACCCTCGACGTTCACGTTCATCTTCGTCAAGTCGCCCTATTCCAATCTCGCATTTCAGACATGGTTCGACCCCTCACCATCCTCGACTTCGACCTTCGCGCCAAAGCCGCCTTCCCTCACCTTCACCGACTCCATCAGCTCCCCTTCGCTTACGCCGCGGCGATCGTCGAGGTGGTGCAGCGCAAGGAGTTTTCGACTTCCTTGCTCGAGTGGACTAGTCGGCTGGCGGAGACTCTGGCGAAGTACACCTCGACGGAGAGGAAGAGGAGGCAGCAGGTGAAGGTGGAGACACTTGGTCATTTGCCTTGGACCGTCACCGCGCTGGAGGAATCGATGGCACCGAACGTTGAGATATCGGTCACAGGCGGAGCTGAACCTTTAGTGGGAATGAACCTTGGACGAGAGGACATTGATGGTGAGTCAAATCGTTCAGTACCCATATAGTATACTGATGATGCCGTAGCTCTGCTGGAATGGGTTGATACGCTCAAAGAGGACCCGGAGGTACTTGCGGCCGTTGAGGAGGGCGATCCGAATCCAATCGATTTCCTGCAGAGTAATCTTGAAAGTATAATCTCGAAGATGGATGCAGCTGGCGGCGAGCTGGACAAGATGATCGAAAGATCAGGTATGTACCTCTCCTCTCAGACACTCTTAGCTGACGATGGATAGTGCTATTCAGCTCTGGGTCCCGCCAGAAGGCGTCTGCTGATTCTCAAACCCTGCAAAGTCTTGCCGGACAACTTCGCGCAGCTGAGACGGAGAAAGCAGAACATGTGAAACAAATCGCAGACTTGAAGACTGAGCATCAGAACCGTCTACAGCAGTTGGAAGCGGAACACGAGCAGCGGACTTCCACTCTGCAGATGCGTCAGGGGGAGTTGCAGGATGAACTGGTCCGACTACGGACCGACCTGGGAGAGGAGATGGTCGCTCGACAAGCACTCTCTGCTCAGCTTGAGGAGAACTCGCGGGAACAGGAGGACCGGCAACGAGAACACGAGGATCAGACGGAGCTCGTGACTGCGCTTCAGGCTGAGCTGGCGCAAGAGAAGGATCGAGCTACAGATCTAGGTGTTCGGCTGCAAGAAGCACTTCTGGATGTTGACGGACTGCGGAACGCGGAACAGTCCCTCATCGGTCAGCTGCAAACGTTGCAGGAGGAGCGATCGAAATCGCTGCAAAGCTTAAGCGAAGAACAGTTGCAATCGCGCAGTCTAGAAGGCCAGCTGGCGGGGCTGACAGCGGAGATGAAAGCCTTGTCGGAACAGCTGTCCATGGCTGAATTGGAACGCGATGCCGCTTTGAGAAACCAGTCCGCTGAAGCGGAGCGCATGATGCGGGATCATATGGCTGAAGCGGATGGTGATCGTGCGGTCCTCGAACATCAGAACCTTACCTTGGCGAAGCAGGTCAATGTTGCACGTGTCGAGATGGAGGAGAAGCTCAGCGTGGCGAAGAATGCGGCGGTACGCCAAGCCGACGGTCTCAGAGCGGAGCTTTCCTTCACGAAAGCGCAATTGCGCGATGTCCAGCGGCTAGAGACCATGTTGGCGGACGAATTGGCTATGGCAAAAGATGCAGCGACGACTATGACCGATGAGAAAACCTATCAATCCGATACGACTCGAGATGCTGTGGCCCTGGCGAGCACGTACTATGACTGCTGTCAACGCCTGATGACTGCGATCAGTACGTCTGCCACTATATCGGGGACCGCATCAACGCTAGCTGCGCGTCCGAGAACCCCACCGTCAGCAAGGATCTCGGTGTCAAGCAAGGACGAGATGCGGGAGAGCGTGCTTGTTCGTAGCCTAGCTACAGCATCTGGCTTCGACCTGGCGGCATTCGCGGACGCCGTACAGAAGACGATCAACTTGGTTAAGAAATGGTCGAAGAGCTGTAAGCAGTATCGAGATTTGGCTCGGAATAAGATTTCGTTCACCAACTTTGCCAAGGGCGATCTCGTGTGTAACTATCCATCCTTAGATTTTGTCGCTAACGACCATCATGTAGGCGCTGTTCCTCCCGACTAGAAATGCTGCTGCGCGATCGTGGGCGGCCTTCAACAGTGAGTCCGCTTTTTCCTTTACACTAGCAAATGCTGATAAGGGCAGTCTCGGCACCGCATAATTTCCTGAAGGTGAATGAGGCCATGGAGGAGCCTACCAAAACTCGAGAATGGATCATTGCTCGCATCGTAAAGACGGAAGAAGCTATAGCAAGTGGCGGCGAAGTAAGCCATTGCTACCTGTTTCTGACCTCGCTTATCTCGTTCTAGTCACCTGAGTCAAATCCGTTTGGTCTGGCAGATGGATTGCGCTACTATATCCATCACGTGGAAGAGTACAACCCATCGACGGCCAGACCTCGCCGATCCGTTTCTACGAGCTATAACGGTCACCCCCCTCCGGAAACCACCAACAACCAAATGTTCTCCTCGAGTCAGCCTCCACCGACCACCAATGGGCTCGAAACGGCGATGTCACCCGTCACTCCAGCTCGACCGTGTACTTCAATTGGCTACTTTCCGACAATGTCCACTTTAACGGATAGAGCTGCGCCTGATGAGCCTCAAGTCGAGACTGCGTCAACTCAGTCAAAGTCTCCGTCTCCCTTGCCCGAGCAGGCAGCATCACCTCCTCAAACTCAGCCTGAGGCACTTTCATCACCTACCCCCACCAGTCTTGATCCATTGAAGCTCTCGCCGGCTGCTACTTCTACCCCCCCGGGAGCTCCAGTGGATCCGCGCATATCTCAACAGCGAGTACCCTCCCGTCCATCTCCACCTACCTTTGCCCTTTCCTCTCTCGATCGACCAACATCAGTCGCTTCTTCCGCTTCTTCGCATCTCCGAGCACCATCGGGCACCGCTACAGCCAGTAAGACCGCTCCAACGATGGCAGTGACCGATGGGACCGGCTCACCGGACCTCCTGCCAGAGCTGCAGAGGCGCGTTTTCCGGAAAGCTTCATCAAATTCCCTCTCACCGGCACATGAAGATCTGTTCCACCCATCACCCTTGAGCGAGGTTTCTCAGCCCGTCAATTCAGGTTCTGACCTGCCGCTCCCGGCCAACATCGATGGATCCACGTCTGGTTTGGCTGCGCTAGGAACTGGTCCAGCCGGGAGGTTGATTCGAGGCTTCTCGATCGGGAAGAAGCGACGATCGTCAGGCGTAAACCCGGGGATCGATGGGAAACCCACTGCGCTAGATATGCTTCGACGCTTCGACGGTGGCGGAGGATGAATGGAATTGACAAATTCGCATCTCCGGTATCAATCTTTATCACATAGTCAGACATAATGCATCGCATAGCATTCTCGATTCCAGACGGGTATAGAGGAATGCAAAGTACAAACACGAAGGTATATATCACTTTCTACAGATCAATCCTTATTCCACCCTTACGACGTTCCCCTCTTCGTCGTCGAAGTAGACGCCCTTGATCCCGTCTCCCTCGCTCTCATAGTCCTCATCCTCGCTATCGGTGTTGATCGCCTTGATTGCTGCGTCGTCATTCCCGATCGGCGTCAGGGGCAATGTCTCGACTACATGTGCAGCGTTACTATCGTCTTGCTCTGAATCGGATGCTTGGGGTCCGGGCTCAGCGCGTTCTTGGGAATGCTTGTAATCGGCTCGTAGATCTTCGATTGGTGGACCAGAAACGACTGATTGTCGTTAGTCCTATTGTGGTTCGAAGCGACAATACACCACCCACTGGCTAAGAAGACTTCAAGGTTGTACTGTGATCCAACATCAGCCCTGCCTACAAAGGAGAGAGGATCTGAAGCACGAAGGCATCGTTCCCCGCATTCCCACAGAAGGTTGGTGCTCTGTCTTTGTCTTGCCCGAACATGATCCAGGCGACCTCCTCAAGTGTCTTCTTGGTGTGCATCGGGGCTGTCAGTTGAGCCGGATCAAATTCGATAGCAGCGAAGAGGATGGCGGTGTCCTACACCTTGATCAATGGTCGAATTGATCAGGTACACGAAGGATCTACCACGACAAAGGTCTTTCCGATACCATCAGGAGAGGCGTAAGATGCATACTCCCGACCCAACGGCTTGAGGCGTCGTTCCCATGACAACACGTCCAAGCCAAGCTTGCCGAGTTCAGTATGAGCGGAATCAAGCGAATGAACGAGAATATCTATCGTTGGTCAGCCGCGATTAGAGCTTGAGACAATGCAGACTCACAGGTAGGCCCACTGCCAGCTTTTTTGGACAGATCGCTTACAAGCTGCTTGACTGCCTTCGGCAAACCCTTCTCCGTGACCGGCAGTGACGTCCCGTAGAGGTAGTGTCCGCGATTGTTCGGTCGCCAATGACCATTTCTCTTGTGCAAGAGGTGATCCTGCACGCTGTTCGCCAGTCAGCAGTATCCACGCATCATAAGGGGTACTCACATATAATGGCCTCGATCTTGAAATTGCTCAAAACCGCCTTCTTCCTCCGCTCTAATGCCCAGCTTCTCCTGCCACCATACAGCAGCCCATCCCACCTCCAGTATGACATCCGCATCCGGCTCCCACGTCTCAATGTCGAGAGCGAGAAAGAGACTCCGCCCAGTCTGCTTGGGTGGCCCGACATCCTCGGGTCCCGCTTCGAGCGCTCCAGTCAGGCCACCGAGCGAGGCGACGATAAATGCCTGTTGGGCGTGAAAGTAATAGTTCGTGGTAAAGCTCTCGGTCGGGGGGTCGGTCGGCTTAGTAGACTCTACCGGAGGCTTCACATGACACTGAGCAGCTATGGGCTCCTGGATCTCCTCTTCCTGAATATCGCCATTCACAGTCTCCGCGGGAAGATCGGAAGAAGCATCTTGAGCGTTTTCTTCGACCTCCACTACTGGCTTGAGAGGACATCCGCCCCATCCAGTCTCCTCGTCGCCGCTGCTCTCGTTCTCCGCGTTCCTTTGGCCGCCCTCCCGCCTACTGGACGGCGAAGATTGCTGTCTTCCACCGCCTTTCCTGAGCCCTGATCCAGGCCTCGCGTTGTCGACTTTGGCTTCTTCGCGCTTGATCATGCTCGGCGTTGGGTGCGTCACAATTTTTGCCTTCTCCATCTGCTTATTACGCTTTCCCAGCTGGTTATTGATCTTCTTCAATGAAGCATGATCCTTGAAGGTCATCGGTTCCTGATGCGCGGATCAGTGTTGAGATCGCGTCAATGGGTGACAATTGTTGTACCGAATACTTACGATCTTTTCAAAATGATCTACTTTGTGGACACCTGCAGGCAGAGGAACCCATTCTCCAATGTCGTCGTCGATGATTGGAACAACTTCTCTTGCAGCATCGCTTGATGGATTGCTGAGTCCGGACAGGGACATGAGCCATGCCGGATCGGTGAGACGCATTTCGTGGATGTAGTACTGGAGGTACTCCAGCTGGCGAAGGGAATAGAGCAGGCGTTGCTTGCCCGAAGCTTCCGTACCTATGTCAAACTCTCAGCTCTATTAGTTTGCAACGAGGACAGAATATGAAAGAAATGTAGGAGGGTGCATGGGAAACATGAAGAGGTGGAGGGGATGCCGGCGGGATGTAGGGGCTCTATTGGCGGAGACAGGGACAAGAAGGCGGGAAGAGAACAGGAGGGAGGGATGGAGGGGGAAGGGCGGAGAAGAGGGGGAATGGATGCCGGTTCCAGGAGGGTCCGAAGTGATGGCGTATCCCCTCATGCGACTCACCGAGATAGAAGGTAATGCCATCCTCGCCAGGAACGCGGAGAGGATGACCGGGATCAACGAGAGCTTTGGGGTTGATCAGAGCTTTGACGGCGTTCATCTATCGCAGGGTCAGCTACTCTATCCATTTAGAGCATTCCAAGAGGAGCCTGCGAGTATCCACCATTGTTCACTCACATGCCAGGGATTGAGGTGTTTGTACCATTCGAACTCGACTTCGTTGTACCTCACATATCCTTCCATCACACGCTCGTAACCCTCCTTCGCCGTCCCTGATATCTCCGCAGCATCTTCACTGGCACTTTCGCTCATCTTGAAGCGAGAATGAAAAGTCCAAAGGCGGTCGTCGAGCGAGTTTGATCGGAGAGAAATTCAGAGTGAGGGTGGACACCTCCACCATTGGTTCGACTGTGCCTGATGTTGCGCTTACGTCAGCAGTCGCAAATGGGATAAGTGCAAAGGACACCGCATTCCGTAACATTTCGCGACTCTGAAGCATTTCGGCGATATCCATTTGCATCCTCTCACAAGCGTATCTCAGGGCTTCGCCTCGGATATCGACTTCCGGCGAACAGTTCAAAAAGCAGCCAAGATGTCCGACACCGAAGTACCCAGTGAGCGCCATCATCTGCGATGCTCTCGCACGTGTTGTAATCGTCCCCATAGTTCGAACCCTCTTGGTAACCGTCTTCGAGGTGAGTCTACCCATCGTGCTCCCCGAACTCGCAGCTGAATCGATGTTCTCTCTCCACTAGTCCGTCATCGAGGTTTTCTTTCTGTGTTTGGCCGGATACATCCTCTCTCGAGCGGGCGTGACGGATAAGGCGACTCAACGGAAGCTCAATGTTATCAATGTCTCCCTCTTCACACCTGCTCTTCTCTTCTCAAAGGTTTGTGCCCTCCTAGAACAGTAGCGAGGAAATCTGACCAGTGCAGGTGGCGTTCTCCCTAACACCGGCGAAGTTAAGGGAGATGTGGGTAATACCGCTTGGGTATGCTCCTCACTCCCAACTGTCTGCGTCTAGCTGACTGGATATTTGCCAGGTTCGTCTTGGTCACTGCGCTGTCCGCGGGTGTCGCATGGGTACTGGCGAGAATGTTCAGGCTCACGAGGTCGCAAACGTAAATATTTCATCATCTTGAGGTATGAGTGAGCTAATGAAGGGATGGTAGAGCGTTTGCCATATGCGCTGCGATGTTTCAGAACAGGTCAGCACTGATCCTGCAGAAATTAGAGCATAACTGATCACAAGTAGTAACTCCCTGCCCATCGCCCTGATACAGGTCAGTAATTGGAAGCTGGAAGGGTGTTGCGAGCTGATTTGTATCAAGTCCCTGGTGATCGAGGTGCCCCATCTTAAATGGGGAGAAGACGATACAAGAGACCAGATGCTGGGACGAGCGTTGACGTACCTCGTTCTGTATTCCACTCTGGGAATGATGGTACGGATAGTCCGCTGGCAATAGGGCATTTGGCTTATATCGTTCATCAGTTGAGGTGGTCATGGGGTGTCAAGCTGCTCTCGCAGGCGGATGACGAAGTTCCGGATGTCGAGGTTACTATCACACAGTCAGACCACAATATCCTCTCCCCCGAGCCGTTGCAGCCACATCCCGGGGCGCGCGAAACCGACCCGTTCTTTACGACCGCTCGCGGTATTAGGCAAGACGAGGCTGATGAAGCTTCAAATCCGAATCAGACCGTTCAGGACTCATCAACAACAGCTTCAACTGCGTGGCTAGCTGATCCGGGTTCTGTACATTCGGCGCATGGATTGCAAGGTCTCGCTGTCAGGCATGGTTCGTTGGAGTTCAGTCGACGGAACTCTAGCCAGAGTGCGTCTGGCCATACCCGCAGGAAACCTACGCGGACGGATAGTGGGCGGGAGTTCTGGGGATTACCCGAGGCGCCTAGGATACAGAGAAGCGCATTGTCTCAGGTACCCATGGGTGATAGCAGTGACGGAGAAGACGATGAGGATCACGATGAGATCGTGAGTTGAGACCGCTGCCTGCTCAGGCTAATGACTGATGAGAGCAGGAATCTCAATCAACCCCCAGCTTACGTCGGAGACACGGTCACCCTCCCACGACGCGGTTGAAGGCATCGATACAACGCGCTAATACCCGGATGAAGGCGATATGGAAGAGCGTCAACGCATTCATGACGGTCCCAATGTACTCGGCCCTGCTGTCGATATTCATTGCGATGGTTCCGCCCCTTCAGGCTTTCCTGAGTAGACTGAAGCCTGTCGAACAAGCGATACGAGGAGCCGGTGCATGTTCCAGTGATTCGTCATCACTTCATCAGAAGCTCGGCTGACTCGTGTGTCACTGCTACAGTCCCTGTCACACTAGTCGTTCTCGGCGCCTTCTTCTATTCCCCTCCACAACCTCAAGCTATCGCCCTTCCCTCCGATCCCGAATCGCCTCCTAGCGATACATCCAACAGATCTCTTGGCGGCTACTTTGACAAGCTCCGCGCTTTCGCACATCGGCCGAAGACGCACAATGACGCGTATCCTGGGGAGAACAAGACTGTCTTTGTTGCGATTGTCTCGAGAATGATCATCGTTCCACTGCTCATGCTTCCGATTTTGGCGATTATTGCCAAGTTTGATCTCTTTGAGGCAGCGGCGGATCCGGTCTTCATCCTTTCCGCGGTGTTACTCGTATCATCGGTGAGCAGGAGGATCGATTCGTATGGTCTGGATGTATGGCTAATCGGATATCTCAGCCACCGGCATTGACACTCGCTCAAATAACGCAGGCGGCATCGGGTGACGCATTTGAGCGTCTGATCTCGAAGACCATCTCTTGGTCTTATGCTGTCCTCACACCTCCGTGCGTAATGCATTCTCGATGCTCGTCGCAGCTGACCTCACCGTGTCAGGTTGACACTGGTGTATGTCGTGATCGGGCTAGTATTCGGGCGACTGTAACAGGGCGGCGAGAGTTGTGGTCATTTTGGGTGGGAACATGTCATCTTACACTATCTTAGCCTTTTTCTTTAGCATGTATACATGAAATCAAGCGTCGTTTCGCCTTTTCGCTGACTGTGCCGACTTGACTCTTTGAGTATGCGAGTCAAACCAGCTGAGGGCTGTTGAGCCGGGAATATCGCGCGGCGATATTGGGGGTTCCGTTAGCAATTACTTGCTGTGCAGTATAAAGAGCGTCTGGATGAGACGTATGACATGTTACAAGGTCAAAAAGTTCCTTAAGTAGAATTAGCATATAATAGGAAGAATGTGGGAGGCCAGGAGACAAGGGCAATCTAGAACGAGAAATGGAGCAAAAATGAAGGCTTCCACCGACGCTGTTTCTCTGCTTTCTCGTCAATAACAATCCGTACATCGCCCTGATCTAAAGCCATCAGCACGATCTCCTCTTATCAGCGTCTACATATACGGAACGCCTAGTCCGAGACCGCCTAGTCTGACGGGCCCTTGTAAACGATGGCCGCATCACAATCTGTAAAACCAGACGAAGCGATCCTCGACCAAATCCGAAGAAGACTTCTAGAAACGGGCGATTGGGAACGGTGTGTACTGTATTCTCTCACTCTTTCTTCACCTCATCCATCAAGAGCTTGATAGCGGTTGGTAATTAGAGCTAAGTGAGATGTTTTAGGATATCGAGATTGTTACGCGATCAGCTTGATGAATCGGGATGGGAGGATGATCTGAAAGATTTAGCCAAAGGTCAGACTCACCGATGCCCATTCAAGTCATAATTGCCTGTACCCCGCCTCGCAATATCTCAATACAGGGTATACTCGCTCTTCGATGGCCGGTGCTGATGTGATTGAATTTGACTTAGAACGAGCTCGAGCGCAGGAGATGCCTAATCTACAGGGGTTGTTGGCGGAGATCACCCCGAAAGCGCAAAGTGAGTCTGCCAGCCACCCTGCGAATGTCCGCCTTCTTCGCTCTAGCATTGATGAAGAGAGGCTCCATGGAAGTAGCTGATGAGACGTCGTTAGGTATGATACAACCTTCGATAAGAGCTGCGGTTATACAGGAGATCGAAGCTGTTCTGGAGAGGGAGGTTGAGAAGGCGTAGTGACACATTTGCGCATACATCAAGCTCATGCATAGCGCAACACGATTGTAGGATGGATCGATACTCTCATCGGCTCTGAATCACAGCATCACGATCGATAAAATGTCACAGATGCGCCCAGATCCAATCGTGCTACTGTACATCTCATCTCATTTCCAAGACCAGATCAATGCCTACAAAAGGCGTCAGCTCAATAAGATCAACGAAAGACAACACTCACTGAGCCCACTCGATCTTGCTGATGTCGATACCCTCCTGTACCATCTCCCACAAAGGACTCATCTCCCTCAACCTCGTCACAACCTTGACGATCCTATCAATCACCAGATCGATCTCAGCTTCAGTCGTGAATCGTCCAATCCCAAAGCGTAGGGAAGAGTGAGCCATATCCTCTGCTGCACCCAGTGCTCGAAGGACGTAGGATGGTTCAAGGGAGGCGGATGTGCACGCCGAGCCGGAGGAGAGGGCGATGTCCTATCAAATTCAGCAGTGACAAGCAAAATGGCTAGGGCAAACACACCTTGAGAGCCATGAGGAGAGATTCTCCCTCAACGTAGGAGAAGCTGAGATTGACACATCCTGGGTACCCATTCGGATCTCCGTTCCGAACGATCTGCTCGACCTGCGATGTGATACCGTGTATTAATCGATCCGCTAAACCTTTGACTCGTTCGTGATCTGCTGCCATCTCCCGCTTTGCGATCCTACAAGCCTCTCCAAACCCGACGACCATCGAAGCCGGAACGGTCCCACTCCGCAAACCCCGCTCCTGTCCGCCACCGTGAATAAGAGGCTCGATCCGTACTCTTGGTCTTCGTCGAACATAAGCCGCACCGACACCCTTCGGTCCGTAGATCTTATGCGCCGAGAGTGACATCGCATCAATCCCCATCGCCTCCACATCGATCGGGATCTTTCCAAGTGCTTGAGCAGCATCGGTATGTAAGAAAGCTTTCGAGCATTTGTTCTCCTTCGCATAGGCTTTGAGGGTTTCGGAGATCTCGACCATAGGTTGGATAACACCGATCTCGTTATTGACCATCATGATCGATACGACGGAGGTATCGGGGCGGAGGGCGGCTCGGAGGTCGGAAATGGAGATGAGGCCGTTGGGCATGACGGGGAGGTAGGTGACTTCGAAGCCTTGTGTAGAGAGGTGGCGGCAAGAGTCGAGGACGCATTTGTGTTCCTGTATGGGAGATCAGCTGCAAATCCCAAGGCATCCCTTTTATTCAGCAAGTGCGACCTCGACTCACCGTCTGCGTAGTGATGATATGCCTCCTCTTCGCCTGATGGAACTTTGCAATCCCCTTGATAAGCATGTTATTGCTCTCCGTCGCTCCACTGGTGAAAACGATATCCTTTGTCTGTGCTCCTACCAACTCCGCGATATGTTGCCGGGCTTCGTCAACGGCAGACTCCGCCTCCCATCCGTATGCATGTGTCCGTGAGTGAGGGTTACCGTATTGCTCGGTGAAATAGGGTAACATTCGGTCGAGTACTCGGGGGTCCATCGGTGTTGTTGCCTTGAGGCGCAGAGACATTAGCTACACAAAGATAAAACACACGGGCCAACTCACCTGCATGTCAAGGTAGATCGGTCTTCCTTCCGATTTCGCGTTCCCCCCAGTCTTCGTAGCCACGGGATTCAACTTGAACCCAAACATATCCTCTCCGCCCTCTCCTTGCGCCGCAACATGATCTCCATCTTCATACTCCCCCGCATCCTCCTGGACATGAGCTTTGATATCCTGTACAGTCGCATCGGACACTTTCGCACTCAGCGGTGAAGTCGGAGTCGTGAGTGAACGTCGATGTAATCGTGCGAGAGTGGACGATGAGGCTGCGGCTGGGCGGAAAGAGGGGAGTGTGGCTCGTACGAGCGTTCTGAGGGGGTTCATAACTGCTTGGTAAATGATGAAAAGGTAAAATAACAGAGATGAGATTTTGCAGACATCGGACAAGATCTCGGCCGAGGAGCGGCGACTCATCAATTCATGCCGGCAAGATGGGGCGCCTACGACGAATAGCTCCGCCTGAAGCGTGTTTTTCGCCTGGATTCGCTCTTTCGTAAGCGTATAGGCAATTTGTTGCAGGTGTTAGCTGGAAAATCTCTGAGGTGAAGAGCACTTTTGCAGATCTGGCGATTCCTACTTCCGACCAAGATGAGCGCCGAGGCATCGTCATCCACGGCTCCGAGGAAAAGCAAGAAGGAAAAGTCAAAGACAGCTGTCCCAGACTCAGCTACGAATGGTGATCAGGAGGAGGTGAACAAGAACAAGCGACATCGAAAGGACAAGCGTAGGTGTCGGATTCCATTCTCGACGGCTGAGTAAAGCTCGTAAGGGAGTCGGCTAATATCCACTCGGCAGCTTGGGACACAAACGACGTTGATCAGTATGACCTCCCTTCCCCTCCTTGTACCCCAGCTGATACCATTTCCCCCCTCCCCCCCTGCATCCCCCCCTTTTCCATCCCCCCGCCCAGCTGGAAGATCGAGCCCTTCCCCACTCCATCTTCTACCACCCCCTCCCAACCCTTCTTAGACGAATCATCCTTCATCCTCCTCTTCCCGAAATACCGAGAACCTTACCTCCGCTCCATCTGGTCATCCATCACTTCCTCCCTCGGAAAAGTTGGTCTAGCATGTGAGCTGGACTTGGTACAGGGGAGGATGACAGTGAAGACTACGAGGAAGACTTGGGATCCTTATATCGTCTTCAAGGGGAGGGATCTGTTGAAGTTGTTGGCTAGGGGTGTGGGGGGACCGCAGGTGGGTGATCTTCATCGCTTGGACTGGGAGGGGAAAGCAGCTTAATTTCGTGCTTTGCTGTCTCGGATTCTTGATCCGGCTATGATCGACTGTATAAGAGGTACCTTACTGATGTTGGGCGTTGTAGGCGATCAAGATATTACAAGACCATATCGCTTGCGATGTGATCAAGATAGGAGGTCTGGTGAGGAATAAGGAGCGATTCGTCAAGCGGCGACAGCGCATCGTTGGACCGAATGGGAGCACTCTCAAGGTTCGTAGGATCAGCTTACATGCAGTCACAGATGCGGCCAGCCTAGTGCTATGCTGCATGTAGGCGATGTAAGCTGACAATCGGTACTCAGGCAATCGAGCTTCTCACCGACTGCTACGTCCTCGTACAAGGCAATACCGTCTCCGCAATGGGCTCATACAAGGGTCTCAAGGAGGTCCGCCGTATCATTGTCGACTGCATGAACAACATACATCCGATATACCGGATCAAAGAGCTCATGATTCGGCGGGAATTGGCGAAGGATCCGAAGTTGGCGAATGAAAGCTGGGATAGGTTCCTGCCGAGTGAGTAGATCGTCGGGCCTCGCTCTCCCGCTAAACCCTCCGTCTCCCTTCGCTTGGCAGGGCTCCATTTCTCCCTCCTGCTCCGGAGGTGTAAATATTGTCTGACTGTATTGTGTAGAATTCCAGAAGAAACACCTGAAAACATCGGAGAAGACCGCGAAGAAGAATGCCGCCCTTGCACGAGATGTCGCAGTGGAGGGATCCACCTCGTCAAACGCGATACCAGTCACGAATGGCTCAGCACCGAGCGTCGCAGCCGAAGCACAGAGGAAAAAGACGAAGAAAGTCTACACCCCATTCCCGCCACCACAACAACCTAGCAAGCTTGATCTCCAACTAGCTTCCGGCGAATACTTCCTCAAACCTAGGGAACGCAAAGCGATGAATAGGAAGAAGATGGTGGAGAGGCAGAAGGAGGTTGCGGAAGAGAGGAGAGCGGTAAGGGAAGAGGCTTTCATCGCTCCCCCTGAAAGCGCAGCTCCTACTGTTTCGGAGAAAAAGAAGCGGAAAAGGGCGGAGGAGATGATGTGATGCTATGCATGTTATACAAAGTATGATGGTGCGGCCTGAGGTCGGGATCAGCCTGAGTCAGACGGAAAGGGTAAGGGGAGGCGGAAGACGGAGAATATCGTAGGCGATGCAAGATCAAGACGGAACAGGGGGAAGGCGGGAGGAAGGAGAGAGGAAGGGGGAAGAGGGGAGAAAGAGGGGGAAAAGGACGAAAGGGGCAGAGGTTGGGGACGGAACGAGCTTTAAAGGGAGCAGAAGGGGTGGCAGAGCATGGGAGCGGCGGTCGATGTTTCAGTCGGAGGGATCGTCAGACTCACTAATCTCCTCAATGCAGGGTTCTTCTGATCCGTCGTATTCTCCGGCGCCGCATCATACACCTTAAACTTCCTCCCGCCATCATCATCCACCTGCATGATACTCGCGCTATTCCCACATCGATAGCAGTAGTTGGGTGCGGACCACACGGTGACGAGGGATTCGTTGAACATGTATTTGAAGCCTTCTTGGACTAATTGGTGTGCTCGGGCGATCATTGTGAGGGAGTTGACGTGGTTGAACTGCGAGTGAGGCGAGCTCAGCGAGTCTCAGGCTTGTTAGTGAGGAGTAATGCACCTCTGCGGTCACTTTCGCTCCGAATAGCCAGCCTGCTCCTCTCGGACTGACGGCCCATGCATCCACCTCGTCCGGATCTGACCACATGAGATCTGCTTTACGTCAGTGGGACTTTTTTCACCCTTCACCTTCGACAAGGTCAGAGGAGATCGACCCAGCTACGCACCACAGAAAGCCCCCTCATGCGGTACCTCCTGCGCCCGAGGTATTATCCGGACCTGATCTAGCGTTCTGATATCTGGTGAAAGTCCGCCATGGACGCATAATATGCTGGCGTCGATAATCTGGACTGCGATCAGCGTTTGTCCGGTCCCATGTGGAGACATGGAAGACTCACAGCAGCGAGATTCAGGTGGTCGAATACTGAACAGCATGCTTTCCATACTGATGGGTTCCCGTATTTCTGCATACACTCGTCTAAGACGCACGATATCAGCAGATCACAGATAGGCTGAGGAAGCGACTCACCGTAGAAGCCATACACCTGTGTGATTTGGCGTGATTCGTGATTCCCTCTGAGCAACGTTATCTTGTCCGGATACCTAACTAGGTCAGACTTTGCACCCCTGACAAAAGTAAACCGGATTGACCGTGCTTTGTATGCCAAGAGTAGAGTGAGCGTCTCCAAACTATAATATCCCCGATCCACGAAATCCCCCTATCAGACCCCCAACTATCAGTGCCCCTGCACTTTCGTCTTCGAAGGAAGCAAAGTGAACTGACCATGAAGATATAACTCGTCTCTGGAACTTCTCCACCCTGCCTAAAAATCTCCAGAACATCCCAAAACTGCCCATGGATATCGCCGCATACCGTTACAGGCGATTGGACGAGATGGACATTCGATTCTTGGAGGAGGAGATCTCGAACTCGATTGCAGAGGAGTTTCATTTGACGTTCGGGGAGGTGTTTGCATTGTCGGATCTGCCGAGCGAGCGTAAGCGAGACAGTCACTGTCAATGGAAGACGAATGTAGAGGTGAAGGAAGAGAATCGTGAGGCTGCAGCCAGCAGTGTAGGTCTTTCAGGTCGGCCAAAAGAGTTTTGGAGTACGTGTAGTTGTAAATGAATGGCCGAGCTTACATGAGCTATCCAGTGATCTGGGTCGGACGAGACTGCCACCGGCATCGTTGAGAAGGGTGGACAAAGGTGCGATCGTACGGAATGAAGCTGGGCGGAAGGCTTGTCAGATGTGGAAGGATGTTCGCTCTATCGGCTACGCAGCTGGCAGGGTAGTACGGTTGTCGGAGAAGCTTTATAAGCGACTATGACCTCCAGTATCCACCCTCTGCTCGCGTAGACAGGTTTAAGAGGGTCGTCTGCGTCTGGAAATCTCGGCGGTTTGATAAGATTTTATACAGTACACATGCCGGGGATCCGGGGCTCCCACGAGAAGTAGTGGGATGAGCCTTTTCTCCCTTGCGATTCTGGAGCCGTAAACGGTTGACAGTGATAGCTCACGCTTGATGCATCTCCCGCGGCCATTCAGACGACCGGAACAGCGCTCATGGGAAGATGGTCTGTAAGTGTTGCCTGATCCGGTACAAAGCGAAGATCCTTCCTTTTGATGGTCGTCAAGGTCTGCTGATGGGCGAATTGGGGTCACTGATGGGAAGAAGGGACCCAGCGTGGTCAGCCTCAATTTGATGTTTCCCCATCATATCAATGCCATCCTCAATTACTGACCCGCATATCCGCATCTTTGAAGGTAGACCTACTCTCATCGCCCTGAACTACCTGCACATTCTCGTCAGCCTTCCTCCACTTTCACGCCATTACGACAACTTCGTTCCTCGATATCATGCCTACGACCCCTCGAACTCCTCGCAAGTTCTACAGCACGCCTTACTCCCGAACCACTCCTCTGTCCGGCTCTTCCAGGGTTTCCAAAAATCTCCAGGTCGAACCCCTCGACAGCGAAGGACCTTCCAGTTCGTCTGACGATGGCGGATCAGTCTTCGCGCCGAACACCCCATACCCCGAAATGGAGGTCGATCCGAACGAGGGGGACAGGAGGACGAAGAAGTCAAGCCGGACATGAGCGATCACGACGAGAAACTGTTCACTTTGAAGAAGGGGAAGAAGGAACCGAAAGCTAAAGCGAAATGGGCAGGTGGTCGCAAGGCTCTGGGCAAGGTCTGGACCGGAAGGGAAGACTGGGCCTTATTCCAGCATCTCCATCCGACGGCTTCTAAGCCGGATTGGAGCGCTGTTGCTACGGCTACCGGGCGAGACTCGAAGGTGAATTTTACACATACGCTCAAGAATCGAAAGAAGGAGATGGTCTGGCTGACGACATGTAGTCCTGTCAGAATCGGTCCGCGCTCATGGCGAAGAAGCTCGAGGGTGTGATCAATGGGATTGGCGGGAGCTGAGCGATGCCTTGGGAGGCGCGATTCATGAATGCTGGCTTAGAAGCTTATTACCTGGAGGAGAGAACGATGACTTGTTTCTAGGAAAACATGCAAATCTGACAATCATCCCAAAAGTGTACCTCGTACCTAAAAACTCAAACTACTCTTGGCACTTACAGGACCCCCACCTTCCCGACAAGCTCCTTGAACCGCCTCCTCATCTTCTCTGCAAGCTTCTCCTTCTTCACTTCGACTTTCATTGTCTTCCAATCTTCCGGGACTTGCCGACCTTCCCTGATCACCGGGAGGGGAGGTCCTTCATCTCTCATCAGTATTCCCCCCTTCTCCCTCCCCCTTGAAGAAGGTTACGACGTACGGGATTTATTGATTTCCGGCTGTACGAGTGTGATATCACTCAAGGACCATGGGAACGGATCTCTGAGAGGACGTGAGAGCAGACCGGTACTACCTCCGGTGTTTGATCGTCTTAGCGGGAACCCGGTCGGTCTCCAGGTGGGTCGAGAACTATTGGTGTCGGTGTCGAACTCATCACATCGGAGAATGGAGGTGGTTCCAGAGCTAACGAACCGTGATATCGGCCTATATAACGGATGAGAAGGTGGGATGATTGGTTCGATCCAACTTCTTAGCATCAATCGATTGATAACGACTGGTGGTCCGACCGTTTGAGGACGAGTTTGGATGTGTCGAGATGATTTTCGACGATGGAGACGAGGTGCTGGGATCTTCGTGTTTTTTTTTGGGGAATACGGGGACGTCGAGGTGATGCGTGTGGGAGTATCATCGTAACCGCTCGGTTCTGGGATGTGAACCAGAGTAGAGAAGAGAAGCATGTCAGGGTGAACTGATATCGTAGTTGAGCAGGTTCTCCATGCAGTAGACGTTTAGGGGAAAGCTAGGTTTCACAGCCGTTTCAGCTGTAATTTGAACAACAATGAATGGGTCGGCTGGTCGATGACTACGAACGCGTCTCTTATTACTGATGGTCCCGAAGCTGCATCCCCTCTTCTTAAGTGGGCATGTCGCCTACTTCAGCAATGCTGTCGCTCATCAATAGATAAGACGGTTTGGATTCACTTGATGCTGCTCTCCTCGCGGTAGTAGAAATAATTAAATAATTCAACGTGCTAATAGAAAATCTCCTATACCACGTGGTCGATAATGTAGATTTTCAGGGTCTGGCTAAAAACCCATCCCGCCGGAACGGACCTGAATTGATCAAAACAAAGCACAGAACCCTCTTCGTCATAGTCACTCGTTTGTAACAATCACGCTCGTTTGGTCACAGCATCTCCCAATACTCTATCCTCGGCTGGCTGGTTCGGAGTTAGACTTCTTTCGTTCCTCCCTTTGTTCAAATCCCGCCTGACCGCACCACACGCGCCCAGCTCGAGCCTCCTTCGAGATGCAGGCCTACATGCCACACGTCGATTCATACCTTTCCCCTTCGAGCCATGCCTTCCCCTACTCTACTACTCCCCACGCCGACTTCAAAGCCCAGAATATCGACGATATCGTCTATCGATACTCTTCTGAGCTTGATCGTGGTACTCCTACCGCTGGGATCTACGCTCAGGACGGTTTGTGGGACGAGGAGGACATCTCGGCAAGATACTCCGCAAAGCGGTCGGAAGCCACTGTGACCGCCACGATCTCGAGAAAAGAGCTGAATATTAAAGGACGTAGTCGTAGCGGTACTGGTACTAAATCGGTCGTCGTGCAGAAGGAGGAGAAGTCAGGCGGAATGTGGGGATGGGCGAAGAAGTCGCATGGATCACCGGTGGTCGATGCTTACCGGTCACCGGATATGTCGAAGGTACCATGTAAGGACGCTGAGGTGAAGCCGACGCTGAAGAAAGAGAAAAGTCGTGGCTTGCTGAGAGGGAAAGGGAGGCGAGGGGAGCTGAGCCTTACGGTGCTTGGTGATCCAGATGAAAGTGTAAACGATTCCGAGGCACCAGCATGTCTACCCTTACTGATAGTATTCAGTTCGGGTCACCCCCTCCGCCACTACCTTCGACCCCCTCATCCTTTCTCACCAATCCATCACCAGCTTTCTCCTCTTCCTCCTTCCTTTCGCCGGCCTCATATCCTTCCCGTTTGGGTGTCGAAGCGGAACCTTCTTCACCTCACACTACCCTCAGCTCGAAAGGTAGCAAATTATCCTGGAAACGTGGGATGGAGAAGATCTTCCGCTCCAAGTCAACCGCCGGTCTTCGAGAAGCCTTCGTCACCGACGAGAATCAGCGTCCACCACTTCCTCACGCTCATACAGCTCTGCACGACTTACCGCAACAGACCAAGAACCCCCTTGGACAACCTTTCTCCTCGTCCACTCCTCCATTACCACTTCGCGAGTCCCGCCGCGAGAACATCGTCAGCTATTATGGCTCTTCTCTGCTCTCTCCTCCGGCGACAGCCAAATCCGAGACCTTCGGTCTCCCTAGTCATCCGTCCTTACCACATGACCCCTTCGCCTCGTCACTCGACCTCTCCTCATATCAAGTCGGGACGTCATCTTCCCCGCTGAGCTCGCCTAAGCTCGGTAGTCCGTCACAAACATCCCGTCCGAAGCTCTCGAAGAACTCGCCTAGTCTACGAGATCTCAGAAGTTTGCTTCCCCGTCCGAACAAGCCAAGCTTGTCAAAGGCGAAGAGTATGGCGAATATCAATGGGGATCAGATGCCAGCCAGTGCGCAGCCGGAGCGCACGGAGGCATCCCCCTCGAACACTCTGGCTAAGCGGATGAGCTCGGTTATCGGTCTCTCTGCTTGGGCTCGATCAGACGTCGAGGATGAGAATGGTGACTCAGCACCTTCGTCCATAACTCGGCCAACGGAAAGCCCGCCACTCCTTCCGCCCAATCCGCCCTACTTCCCTACTTCGACCGGCATGTCTCCGCGTGCGCCTTCGTCGAATACTGCTCCCTCACACAAGTCATCCGGTATGAGTTCTGCATCGGGTGAAAGCATACGACCTCCCGTCACGCCAGTCTCGACGCCGGGGACACCTGCCATGCCAGCTCCCACACTGTCATTACCTCCGACTCCGAACGCTTCAACTCCCCAGCTGGCCGCTCCGATTTCGCGCAGTGGATCTGGCGCAGTACTTCTCCCGCGTTCAAGGTCGACGAGCATGAGCTTGAAAGCACCTCCGACTAGCTCGAGCTTCTTCGACCTGTATGAACAGCTTGGTATCTGGCCAACTCCTGAAAAAGAAAAATCATCTACAAAGCAGAGTCCTGCTGTGGACACCGGAAGGGATCTTGAGAAGGACACTTCGATCACGCTGGCATACGAGGAAGGTATCACGGGCGATGTCGACCAAGATATGACCGAAAGCTCATTTTCAGCTCAGATACAGGGATCCCCTTCTGCTAGCTTCTCGGTCAGCAGCTGGGAAGCGGCAATCAGCGCTTTTCCAATGGTCGAGGAGGTGAAGCCCACTTCGACACTGGACTTTGGAGGGCCCATCGTCGGCGATGCTGAGGTCATGGAGACCTTCAACCAGTCTCCACTCATTGATGTTGCGGCGTCCGAAGTGCTTAGTATGATCGCGCTTGCAGCGGACTCTCGCGGTGCTACTCACTACCAGGCGGTCAGTAGTCGCGCGTCGACCACCAGTGCCGGTGCAGAGAACGCTCAGATCAGCAGTACGGAAACCTTCCGCACCGGACGTACCGGGTCCGTTGGTATATCCAGAGAAGCTAGCGGAAGTGGCGGCTCGTCACGGAACAGCAGCCGAGAACGATGGCCACGAGATGATCTTAGTAAAACCCGAGACAAAGGCTTATGGTTTGAGCAAGGCATGTCATCTGGATCTTCGAGCGAGTCGGACGAGTCGGAGGAAGACCTTGACGGTGTTCCGCTCTCCCAGCTACACCCGGAAGCAGCTGCAACTCAACGAGATACGCAGAAGCGGAGGGCGCAACGACGAGCGGATAAGCTGAAGATGCGAGGTCGGGGTACGAATCCGAAAATCGCTGGTCGTAACCCGGGAGCGGAGGGTAACTGGGATGGAGAAGGAGGTGTCCCCGCCGATGTACTGAGGAGAAGGTTGATAAAGCTCATGGGGATGGGATCGACGACTGTTGGTCCAGGCTTCTCCGCATCACCAACCATCGGTTCGGTCCCGCAAGAACGCATACGAACCGAGCCCATTTCATCTCAAACCCAAGCCCGACCACAACCCGCTCTGCGCCCTAAGCGATCTTTCACCGATCCGAGCACTGCACCTGTCCCTCAGGCATACGAAAGTCAAGGTGTGCAACGAGCTTCAACCCTTCGACGACCCGGATCATCCGGACGAGGACAGGATCGAACTTTAGTCATGCCTAGGCCCCTGTCACCTGCTCTCCCTCCGAACGCCTTGCAGCCTTTACCAGTGATTCATCAGCGGCCGACAATGCCCCCGGCTTATGCGATGCCACACAAGCAATCAGTACCACGAGATGACCAAACGTCACATGATCCGTCAAGCTCCCGCCCTGGCCCGTCGCGACACAACTCGAATGCCACTTCGAGTTCGTACGGCCACACCCGTCTTCCACCTGTTCCGCCTGCACCGGTATCAATGGTAAGGACCGCCGACGTGACTCGAAGCAATACTTCGATAACTCCTCGCTCCGTCTCCTCCAGGCAACGTGGACGAGCGATGTCAAACGCAACATCAAATCATCATCCAAATATGGATGACCACTCGCATGCCCGGTCGACCGCTGAACCTATTCCTGGTCGTGAGCGGACGGGTCTGCTCGTCAACGCTTTCGTCGGAACATTAGACGGGAAGAGGCTGGTGCTCGAGGTACATCCCGAGACCACGGCTAAGGATGCTCTAAACGCCACTCGTGCGCGAGGGGACTTGACGATTCTGGCCAGTGGGACGTCCTGGGTTCTTATCGAGGTCTTTGCGGAACTGGGATGTGGTGCGTCCTCTCCAATGATACACGGGAAGTCATTACTCATGGCTGCTTAGAACGGCAGATCAGGGAGTATGAGCCGTTACAAACCGTCGTTCGAGGCTGGGATCCGCTTGCCAAGTTCAATTGCCTCGTATTCAGGCAAAGTAATCGCGCCGTCCCGACTCTTGCCAAGGTCAAGCCCTTCCTTCCCGTTAGACCCCGCTGATATAGATGTTGTAGGCGATTCCAAGCACTGCGCCCTTCCTAGGCTCGTACATACAATGCGAGACGAAGCAGGAGAAGTGGTCGAAGCGATGGTTAGAAACGCGAGGGGGACAGGTATTCCTGGCGAAGAACGCGAAAGTGCGCTACACTTCTTCGGCAAGAGACATGGCTGACTTTCGCGGCTCGGGTAGAATAAGGAGGAGATCCACATCAACACCTCATTCTACGATGTTTACACTATGACTCGGCCGTATGGCGGCCCGAAGCCCTTCATCTTCGTCATCAAGCGTAGTGAGTCATTCTTCTCCTTTGAGAGGTAGGAGGAAATGCTCATAGTACCACGAAGTGGAAGCCGCAAGCTCATTTGAGAATCCAGAGGATTACACCCATGTCTTCTCGTGCGACGAATCGTTTGGGTGGAAGCTGGTTGCGACGATATATGATGCCAAGGTATGTTCAGCTCCGTGATCCCCGCTACGTTCATCTTGATGCAAATTCAGAGTTTCACTATGTCTCAAACACAACCTAAACTGGTGTCTGGAGGTGGTGGAGCAGGTTTGCAAAGGCGCCCGACAGCGAAAGCACCTGAAGGAGGCCCGCTTTTGAGCTTGGAGAAAGAGAAGGAGGTGGAGAGTTCTGCTTTCACAGGGAAGGGATTATTGGGAGTATGATCCTTTATTCCATCGATAAGACATTATGGCATCCATTAAGGATTGTGATGAGATGGATGACGTGAAGTTGCCGATCCCTTTGCTTCAGAGGTCCATGCATTTTTCGGGGTCGTCCCTGATTAGTGTGTTTTTCATCAATTCCTCGTCTTCCTTTCCTTTATCTTCCTCTTCAATCGCCGCGTCTTTATCGACCTTCTCTCTCCCAACTCCACTCGAGTAGTGTCTCCAACAAGACGAGAGGAAATGTTGGATACTATCGAAGTGAAGAAACCCTAGATCCCCATTCGAACGGTTGTATGAGTATGAACATCCGCATGAACGTTCACCCTGAATGTCCACCATGAACGTTCGCCATGAACAATTACTGAACATTTCACATGAACGTTCATCAGACCAGTCCTCAGATCCTTCACTCAACCGATCATCCTGAACGCTCGGTGATTGTTTTCTGTTGTAACGGAGATTCAGATGTCTGGGGAAGATTACTCCCGTTGAAAGGCACTCCGCCCCAAAATCTGTATGACGTACTAATTGCTGGCAAAACCCGCCGCAAACGAGGGTTCGGCGAAGCAACTGGTCAATCAGTCGAACGGTGAACGGAGCCACATCCCAGAACCAACAGGGATCGGTGTATTAAATGCAGGCGCCGGAGAGTCTCATCTCTCACTCTGCAACTATGCCTTTCATCCTGTTCCAACTCAAACAAGGCTCTACGTAATTTCACACACAAAACATCATGTCCAACCCGCCCGGTCACCTGCATTTCGCATTCATCCTCTTTCCCCTTGCCCAACCGCTAGACCTCCTAGGCCCGCTCGACGTTCTAAACTCCCTCAAACCGGGATACCATGGCAAAGACCCCTCCCCGAAGATCACAATAACGTCGACGATAGTTGCGTCCACACTCGACGCGGTAAACCTGAATGGGGGTTTGAAGATCCTTCCGGATATGACGTTCGAGGAAGCGCAGAAGAGGAACTGGGAAGGGGTGATGGTACCAGGTGGATTGGGAGTACGGCCCCGGTATGAGACGAATGTTCCTGCTATGGAGTTTTTGAGGGTTCTGGTGCCGAAATGTACTTATGTCTTGACTGTGAGCACGCTGTTTTCCCCTGGAATCATTTATTGATAGGCGTAGACTGACGAGAATGCCAAGTATGCACGGGAAGCTGGCTACTAGCAAGAGCTGGACTGCTCAAGGGGCAGAGGGCAACGACCAACAAATCGGCGTACCAATTGGTCATCGTTAGTCTCGTTCCTTGGTGTCGATTATGCATACGAGAAGTTAACGTGGTGCAGGACAGCACCGCCGAGTCCGGTGTCGACTGGGTCCCCAAAGCTCGGTATGTTCACCAATCTTTTGACCTCCCCGAGCCCTGACCGACCCCGTGATAGATGGATCGTGTCGAACCAGTTCTGGACCAGCTCGGGCGTCACAGCCGGAATAGACATGGCCGCTGCCTTCATCCGGTACTTTGTCGCCCTCCATATGCCACCTGACGAGGCGAGAGCGATGGGCGACAAGGTATTAGGGATACTCGAGGTGTCGTATGTGGTCTTGTCACCGATCCAAGTCAAGCTGATCAATACAGCGAGTCGGCACAGGATGAGGATCAATGGGCGGGGTATTACGGGCTAGTTTGACTTTCGGCCGCGGGGGGAGGAAGGTTTATTTCGCAACACCCACTCCTAATGAGGTGCTGGTGGGAAAAGCGAGATTGTAGCGCCTCGACTGCGTGCTCGTCCGTGGGGACCGGTTCATCATTTTTGCCGTCATGAATATTCTCCTGCTCGCGGGAGGCCGAGTAACGTCCTATATGCATGGTATTGTACGAAAAAGTCTGGATGGGAGCTTCTTGTCCACATTGAGTACTTTTCGTGTGAGGTGTCAACGACGCTGGTCAGTGAGGGTCACAGGGCTAAGAACTTTAGGTCTCTTCTCGTCGTCCATCCTATAATATTATCGAGTTCATCAGAAACCGGTGGGAGCCGCTCACAAAGCGGCAAGGAGTAAATCCCATGGGCCAATCAGAGGAGATTTGACGTGATTCACCTATTTATTGAACAGACCCCTTTATTGAACACCTCCACGTCCCTTTCTCCTTCATTCATCTTCCTCTGTAGTCCCCATCAAATCCACCTTTCTTGTTATGCAGCAGCCTGAGACCCCTCTCGAGCTTGCTATAGCTAGCTACAGAGCCCAGCTACACATCCACACCAAAGACCGTTTGAGCATGCGCACTATCGCCGAAGATTTCGGCGTCCATCCTTCAACCCTCTCATTTCGCCTCCGAGGGGTTACCGAATCGTATTCCCAAGGCCATGCGTATCGCCAAGCCCTCACAAACGACGACGAACACTGCCTATTGGACTACATACGCCGCATGTTCCTCCTTGGCCATCCACCGCCACCCTACATGGTGTACGAAGTGCTGATGAGATACGCCGGAATCGTCTTTCCATGGATTCACCTTCCCCTTTGCCCCTTCCCCTTCCCTTTCCTCCGCTCGGTCAGAACTGGCTCGCCAAGTTCCGCAAGCGTCACCCACCGGTCGCTAGTGTTTGGTCTCGGCAGCTCGACACCTCACGACTCGATGCGGCTACCCCAGAGAAGTTAGCACCATGGTTTGCGGAGATGGGCACGATCCTTGACCGCAACCGCTACAAGCCCAGAGACATCTTCAACATGGACGAGACAGGTCACGGGATTGGTCTCACTCAGTCCATTCGATGTCTGGTAGTCAGAGATACAGAGACTAAAGGGAAAGGGAAGAAAGGGAAGGCTACAAAAGGGGCGCCCAGGAGACAGGAGTGGGTTACTACAATCGAGTGCGTATCCGCTGCAGGCAGAGCTCTCCCTCCGCTGGTCATATTCAAAGCTACCGGTAGCTTCAACACACGGTGGCTACCAGAGCAGCTGGAGGTACG
>JAABUH010001281.1_pt1 | contig 29259 bp, 35 predicted proteins | sample 5559121 | NCBI WGS metagenome assembly JAABUH01 (sample SAMN10711871, study PRJNA513364) | rock metagenome | isolation source: Antarctica rocks | place: Antarctica: Victoria Land, Battleship Promontory nord | collected 2015-12-28
TCTCACACACTACAGCGCAGTGGCCAACCCATGTTTGCGCAATGCTTGTGTCATTTGGTCTGCATCTTCAGTTGAGGCATGCACTGAATCACCATGCAACGCTATGATCCAGCTGAATCACCTTGGCACATTTGCCACAGCCCTGTATATCAAGCGAAAGCGCACACACTCCAGGACCCTGCTACGCATGCAATCTAGTGGTGGCTTCTCCAGATTTGAAGATTTCTAGTAGGTCAAAGGTCGTTGATTTAAACAGCAATGTTGTGTTGTTACTGGGCCAACTAAAGCTTCAAGTACTAGCATCACTAGAAATAGCAGCTTTTATTTTGCAACTGGTCCAATTCTAAGTTTGCCCGCTTTTGATTCTGCGTATAAATCAAAATCTATGTATTGGCTCAGCCTGACTAGATCTGGCTCACAGCTCTGCCAAGTGGCAGACTGAGCAGCCAAGGCATTGTAGGCACCAGCCCAATGGACTCATATGACATCACACGGTCCAACCCAAAACTTGGGTTGCAAATCCCTTAGGAAGGCCGTGGCTATGGTGAGCAAAGTATGGGAGCGGTTCAAATTCATCTGAGCATGCCTGCTCTAGGGATGCAGGATGTGGCACAGGACTGCTCAGGGGATGCAAGATGAGGATTGGCAAAATTTGCAAGTGTTCAGCCTTAAAGTTCTGTTCTAGGCACAGGTGGCCTCTTGCGCGCAAATCGGGGTGTACTTGTGTGCAGATGCCTGTGGATGCTTGCTGATCAGCAAATCATGTTTTGTTCGTCTGCGCCACGCTATTGTGTGCCTTTTGCTGTAAAATGATTTAAGGTTGTCTGAATGACACTGTATGCCGTGTGGCTGCCTGCCTTGCTATCGAAAGGTGCAATTCTAGCCATGGCTGGATACCGCTGGTTCAGATGTGATGCATGGTTTGTGAAGTACAGCCATCCTACAAACACCTATCCGTCTTTTGATCCCATGCGTGTCATTTTTCATGCAGAAAACATCGCAAGGCATGCTTGCATATCACTACTGCACAAACACTATATGCTGACGGGAATATAGCAAGGGCATAGGCTTCAGTATTTGGTACGCTTCATGTTAATCCTCTGTATGTTGAATATGCGTGTGTTGCGCTACAGTCTATCTTCAACAGCGAGACTTGCTTTATACAACATGACCTGTGCTTTTCACATGTCTTGACTGGACCCATTCTCCTCCATGCAGACCCTCATCCTGTCCAGCAACCCTAACATCACTGTAATTTGCACCTGTCACCCTGAGGTGTTCCATGTTTTTAGTGCTGCTCTTCTCTAATCCAGCGGCTGCTGCACCGACTCACAATTCTTAAGCGCCTTTACTGTCCAATGCCTGTTGCTTCACAACACGCCTTGTTTAGTTCCATGGTGACAAGCTGCTTTGCTCAGGCTGCTGCGTTGCCATGTCTGGCACTGAACTGTTACGCTTGAAGGCCACAACATCTGAGTGGCACTTGTAGTTTTTTGCAAGGCAGAAGTCACTGTCAGGATTCTAGCGCTGTCACTTTTTGGTTTGAGTCCTACATTATGCTTCCACCTCTTAAGGCCTGTGCTCAGTCACTCAGGTACAATGCATTCTCTCAAATTCAAGTCATTTCAAAAATGCATGATCAGTAGGTGGCAAGACTCCATAAGTAAATTACAAAATATCACAGTAAATGGCAACTTGGCTTGAGTGGCAGCATATGCAAAGTGTTGTGTATACTGTCTCTGCTGCACAGGGACACTGCAGCTGGTGCTCTGCTGTCTGTGGATAGGCTTGACATGGTGGGTTCTGAAATGCAGAATGGGCTGCAGTATCTGGACTTCAGCAACATGGACTTGACAGGCAGCCTGCCCAGCTGCCTGCTGAGTGTCCCTGGTACTCTGTCCCAGATTGGCTTGTCCAGCAATAACCTGACTGGCACCATTCCTGATGTCATCCCCACCAACACCTTCCTGTACTCCTTGGTGCTGGACAACAACAACTTGACAGGAAGCATCCCTGCCACAGTGGTGAATGCCAGGCTCCTCAGCGGTCTGGACAACAACAACTTGACAGGAAGCATCCCTGCCACAGTGGTGAATGCCAGGCTCCTCAGCAGTCTGGAGCTGTACTCAAACAAGCTTGCAGGCAGCATCCCAGATGACTGTGGTGCCGGGATGTACATGCTACAAGCAGTGCTTTTCTCTGACAACAACCTCACTGGTAAGCAAGGCGCTCTTGTTCACCCAAGCTGACATTACAACATATCGTTGGCCGTCTGACCAAGCTTTGAGGCATGATCAGGATGCTGTCTGGCGCCCTATTCTGATATTGTCTTGTAATTTTCGCAAGGCGAAGATGTGATTTGCATTTTAGCAAACTATGCTGTGCTGCAACAGCAATGGATTGACGTGGCTTATTTGGCAGCATTGAATCGGGGGAGCAATGCGCCATTGTTACTAATCAGTTTCCATATGGGTATGAGTGACACAGCTGGCTGACTGTATGCAGGCACATTGCCCAGTCCATTGGCTACCTCCATCAGTGCGACCTACCTGGATGTGAGTGACAATCAGCTGACAGCCCTGCCAGCTGAGTGGACTAATGGTTTCACCAATGCAACTCAGTTCAGCTTTGTCAATGTCTTCCTTGAACAAAATCGGATCCAGGTATGCTTTTTGCTATCCACCCTTTCAATGAACATTTGGCTTCTGCCATCTGCAGGTAAATTGATTGCAGTGTTGTTAGTCCCCTGCACATTGTTTATACAATGTGGTTTTCAAGTGGCCAATGTCAATGCACTGCTGTGAAGTTGTGAGCTGTGTGTGACCTCTTTTCTCGCCAGGCATGGCAACAGGGCAACAGAAAAAGTTGCTTTAGCACATTTTGCTGCAGTCTATGGATCACAATGATTACCAGGGAATATTTTCTGTGTGCAATGAATTATACTAGTCATGTTGATGATGTACTGTGATACACTAGCAAGACACAATGCTTGTGATGCACAGTTGCGCCAGGTACAGATCGTTCCTGTATGTCATTGCAAGAGCAAGGCACAGAGCTTGTATTCTGCCGTCTGAAGCACATTCTGTGCATGCCTGCAGAGCCCGTTCCCTGCAGCTGTGGCAGCCTTCCCAGACCTGTTGCTCTTTTATGCCAACAACAATAATTTAAGGTATGTTGCGAGCTTGACGTGCTAAGGTCTCCCTACTCACTCTTATTGCACCATATTGTTTTACCTCAGGCGCGTACGCTGGTGACACTTGAGATGAAGTCCATGTCCACATGATACAGTCTTTCCAACAGCCTGCGTACTGTGTGTGGTTTGCTTGGTGTTTGAGGGACAACAATGTTTGGAGCAAAGCGCCTGGCTGGCTGCTGTATTGCGTGTTATACAACGTTCATTTTTAATGTGCAGTGGCTCCTTGCCAAATGCCAGCCAAGTCTTCCCTCAAACTCGGGTGCTCAATGTAGCTTACAACAACCTCACTGGCTCCATTCCGGCTACTTTCAACACTGCTGGTCTCTTCAATGTGTCTCTGGTAAGCCCTGCATGTATGCTGCATTAGAGGCATAGCACCCAGGGAATTTGTATACACACATGTGCTGTGCACCAGAAAGATCTTCTTTTACAGCTGTCATGCTCACATGTAGTGTTAATGACATGGTCTCAGTCTATGACCTGCTGACTGGCATGCCTGAGCTCATCATGCAAGTATTGCCTGGGTGTGTTGAACGCATGCTGTGGTCCTGCTGATCGGTGTGCCAGAGCAACGCATGCACACGTGCTGTGGACTAACAAGTGTTGTCAACCTGTGTTTGCTGCAGGCTGCTGTGTTGATCTCTCCCACCACAGCTTTGATTCAGGTCTTTAATGTTTCCCACAACAATCTGACTGGCTCAGTGCCATCCTTCCTGGCCAGCTCAAAGGTCCCATCTTACACCAAACAAGGCATCTCTCTGGTGGTAATGCTCCCTGTCTCTCCGCAACTAGCTACTTTGCCTTTCATGTGGCGTACTGGCAGTAGCACATTTGATCATCAGCCCCCTTGCTTTAGCCCAGTGGTATTATTGGCTCCAGTGTTTCTTAGTCAGTCTGAGGACTCCAAATATCTCTTCAAGCATCAGGTAATGTCGCATGGCACAAATCAATGTCTACACTGTTAGATCACAACCTGGATAATACCTGACATGCACTGAATGTCATGTAGTTTTGTAGGAGTGAGCAAAGGTTTGACAGCTCTGGTGCTGTTGCAGGGTAATGGCATAACAGCAAATTGTGGGAACAGCTCCTTTAGCTACCTGGACGTCACTGTGACACCCTCCTGAACAGCACTGATATTGTGCCCAGCCCACCACCTACTCCTACCCCCACAGCAACGCCAGCAGCAACCCCCGCGCCAACTGCTGCTGCCACTGTTGCAGCTACGCCTGCTGCAACTGTTGCCCTCACACCAGCTGTCACTCAGCCAGCCACCACTGTGAACGGGGTTGCCACAGACAGGTAAGGTGTCACACCAGTAGTCACCTTTCCTTGTCACCATGCAAATCGTGCAGTGCGGCATGCCACCTATGTCTCTCTAAGCTTTGATTCATGTGAGACTGAACTTTCAAGACAGTAGCCCTGTGCATCTGCTGTCATTGACAACGCTGCGTCATGAAAGTTTCCTGCAACAGTTGTGCAACTGGTGCACAGAGCTGCGTACACGTGCTTCCTTAGCCGTTGCTATTGCGTCCTGCCACCGACGCATCTGTGTGCCAACCAATGTTGGCGCTTTCTGCTCCTTCGCAAACGCCCTGATCATTGAAAGCAAGTTTTGTGCTGCTTCAGTGGCAACAGTCCGACCGTCTCCACCAGCAAGAGTGGTGTTGGGTCTGGAGCCATCGCTGGAATCGTTCTTGGAGTCCTGGTTGCTCTTGTCCTTGGCACATTTGCCACAGCCCTGTATATCAAGCAAAAGCGCACACACTCCAGGACCCTGCTAAGCATGCGATCTAGTGGTGGCTTCTCCAGATTTGAAGATTTCTAGTAGGTCAAAGGTCTTTGGTTGAACAGCAAAGTCTGTGTTGTCACTGCGCCAACTAGAGCTTTAACTACTAGCATCCCTAGAAATAGCAGCTTTTGTTTTACAACTGGTCCAAATCTAAGTTTGCCTGCTTTTAGATTCTGCGTATAGATCAAAATTCATGTTTTGGCTCAGCCTGACTAGATCTGGCTCACAGCTCTGCCAAGTGGCAGACTGAGCAGCCAAGGCATTGTAGGCACCAGGCAAATGGACTCATATAACATCACATGGTCCAAGCCACAACTTAGGATGCATATCCCTTACACGATTTGGGAAGGCCGTGGCTATGGTGAGCAGAGTATGGGAGCGGTTCAAATTCATCTGAGCATGCCTGCTCTGGGGATGCAGGATGTGGCACAGGACTGTCCAGGGGATGCAAGATGAGAATTGGCAAAATTTGCAAGTGTTCAGCTTTAAAGTTCTGTTCTAGGCACGAGTGGCCTCTTGCATGCAAAGCGGGGTGTACTTGCGTGCAGATGCCTGTGGATGCTTGCTGATCAGCAAATCATGTTTTGATCACCTGCGCCACATTATTGTGTGCCTTTTGCTGTAAAATGGTACAAGGTTGTCTGAATGACACTGTATGCTGTGTGGCTGCCTGCCTTGCTATTGAAAGGTGCAATTTTAGCCATGCCTGGATACCGCTGGTTCAGAAGTGATGCATGGTTTGTGAAGTACAGCCAGTATAAACACCCATCCGTCTTTTGATCCCATGCTTGTCATTTTTCATGCAGAAAACATTGTAAGGCGTGCTTGCATATCACTACTGCACAAACACCATATGCTGACGGCAACATGGCAAGGGCATAGGCTTTAATATCTGGTACACTCCTTGTTGATCCTCTGTATGTTGAACATGCATGTGTTGCGCTGCAGTCTATCTTCAACAACAAGACTTGCTTCATACAACATGACCTGTGCTTTTCACATGTCTTGACTGGACCCATTCTCCTCCATGCAGACCCTCGTCCTGTCCAGCAACCCTAACATCACTGTAAGTTGCACCTGTCACCCTGAGGTGTTCCATGTTTTTAGTGCTGCTCTTCTCTAATCCAGCGGCTGCTGCACCGACTCACAATTCTTAAGCGTCTTTACTGTCCAATGCCTGTTGCTTCACAACACGCCTTGTTTAGTTCCATGGTGACAAGCTGCTTTGCTCAGGCTGCTGCGTTGCCATGTCTGGCAATGGAGTATTGTGCTCAGAGGCCACAACATCTGAATGGCACTTGTAGTGTTTTGCAAGGTAGATGTCACTGTCAGGATTTTGGCGCTAGCGCTGTCACTTTCTGGTTTGAGTCTTACACTGTGCTTTTTAACAGTTTAACACAAGGTAGACCTGATGGTATGGTGTCTTGCATGACCTGCCATGGTCAAACATCTACCGTCTCCCCACATATTGCTGCAGACAAATCTGGGCTCAATGATGTCGGTGATGGCTAATATGCAAGGCCTGCAGCATTTGGAGCTGAAGGGCAACATCGGCATCTCTGGCCCTCTACCAGACTCTAGCCCTTCCACCTCTTCAGGGCTTCAGGGCTTAAAAAGCATGGAAAGCCAAAACAACGCAGCTTGGGGAAGCCTTGTACACCAACTTCTGCCAATTTGAGGGGCAGTACTGCACTGCATCAGGTACCATCGACTTGTGCGCATATATGAGTGGATGCTTGCAGATGTGTTCATTTGCACCAGATGAAATGCATGTGTGCTGCGCCTTGTACCATACACTGGTATAGAGTTGTTTGGTGAATCTGTTCTCTGACCGGCATGATATGCTGTGCCGCTGCTTGGCTTGCTGTCACAAAGTGTGATTCTAGCTTTGCCTGGAAATGTTTTTAGGTTCAGCCTTTGCATCTGCCCCTTAGCAAATGCAGACTATCAATGCATTTGTGCCAACACGCATGAACTGCATCATGCAAGACACTCAGCTGTCATATCTATCCCTACAGTTTTCTTTCTGCTGCTAGTTTGTCATGTGTCTCGCAGCTGAGCTGACACCAGAGGAAAGGTGCACCACAGATGGTGGTTTGGATGTACGGATGAAGCTTTGCTGCAAATGCACTCAAACTCGGATTTGAGATGTATGACTTCCTCAGATGTTTTGAAGATGACTCACAGTTGCAGGACAGCCAACAGCATCAGGGCAGCCTACAGCTCAACAATTCCACATACATCCCCTTGTATGTCAAGCACGGAGTAGGCAGAATTATAGCAACTAAAGGCACATAGGGTGACTCCAAGCGGCTCACAGAGTTTGACTTCTGCCATGCCCCGCTTAGCAGCTGTTCAGTGGTTCACCACCAACTATACAAAGATGCGCCTCATCACACTGAGTGGTGCTACTCCAGGAAACCTGATGTTGACATGCGGGTCAAGCTGCAGAACAACCCTGGTGGCATGTATGATGCACCTGCTGCCAAAAAGGCTGAAGACATGCTGCCTCACACAGCAGGGCTTGATTATGGCCCATCAATCAGACAGCCAGCAGTTGCAGCACATATTTCCACAGCCAGGAAACGAGAGGAGCATGGACTAGGACAGGATGTCAGCCATATTTTGACTGACTAGGTCAAGTCGTTGCAACAGAAGGCGCAGTTTGCAGACCCTCCTGTGGTGAGTTACCTACCATTTGCAAATAAGCAATGTGCTGTTGCTCCAAACATAATGGTTGCAATGATCGCATGCTTCCAATTGCTCTTGTAACTTTTCATTGATCTGACTTGCAGAATGCCAAGAACTCTTTACAGAAAGAACAAGGCTATTGCTCCAAGTTGCTGCTGGATTGGACTGGTGACATGTGTGAATCTTATCATGACAAGCCAGTGTATGTTGGTGTCTTGTCAGCCCAGAATGAGCAAGTCCCTGAAGGAGGCAGCCGAGAGGGCGCTGGCGAGGTGTAGACGAAGAGTGATGGCACCGTCCCGGTATCAACGAGAGTGATTCTTGACAATCTTTCATATTGTTCAAAAGTCTGTCACCTTAGTATGGTGCATAATATTACCACTCTCAAAAGTGTGTTTTGCCCTATGTCATCTACACCAGATCTGTTAGGCATCACAGCTTTATGTCATATTTCATGTCAGTTTGTTTTTTAAGCATACAATGCAAGATGAAAAGTAACCGACTTAACCAAGCAATCAGCAGTGCATTTGTAACCACACTCCTGACACACCAACTGCTTAATCTGTTGCTCACTGTGTGATCCTGCAAATACCTCAAACCTCCACCTTGGACACTTCCCAATCATGAAGCTGTCTGGGTAACACTGCAGCATGTCATGAAGGAGTTCAGATAATTACAATGGGGAAACAATGTCATACAGGAGAATTGCAGCAGCATTCTCCTTGCAAGAGCTCATCTGCACATGGTTGCCAATCTCTGTCCAAAAGTCTGAGCTAGCATCCAACAACCCGCTTTTGTACTTGCCCTTGAGGCAGCCAATCCATTCTGTGTCACCCATGACAGCTGGTACTTTGGCTCTGCATGTGGGCTGCACACTATTGGGAAGCAAAGTGACGTTGCTTGTCTGGCTAGGGCCAGTACTTGCCACTGCTGGAGAGGCAGAGCTATGCTGAATGGCAGCAACAGCACGACCCTTCTTGCCAGGCTTAGATCTGCTGTAGCCAGCTGGCAGCAAACCTTTTGTGATCTTGCCAGGCTTTGATCAGCTGTGACACCACTGTTGGTCACACGAGCACTGCTGGCCATGGTAACCGATGAAATACTTGGACTAGCTGCTGCCAGTCAGTATTGAATGTTTAGTGGCCGGAGCAGCACAGGTCTAGTCTCGCGTGAAGCTGCGATAGATGCTCCAGCTGGTAGGTGAAACGTCACATCAAAAGACAGAAAGAAGCACGAGCCTCAGCGGCGTGACTCTTCACATACATCACGACAGCCAGATATGCTTTTTTGCACAAGACGCGACGCCCAGGCTGGGCGGACTCTGCACCAGCGGCGCTTTGCTGCTGTTGACCAAGCGTAACTGTGTTACGGTGTTACGGAGAGCAGGGCGGTATGCGGGTCCAAGGGCGGGATGAAACGGGTGGGACGAAACGAGTCGGGGGGTCTTGATGGGTGCCAAAAGGCAGGCTATTACGTCAACCTTGAGCATTGGTGGACCCATTAAACTTAAAACTCTTCAGAATATTCTGTATTACAAGCTAAACTACAGCGGGCTTCAGATCGATTCGACTATATAGTTGCACTCGTGCGGGTGCGGCGCACGTACGCACCCAGACTTGACATATGTCTAGTGTGGGGTGCGGCAGTCGGCAATGCATCTTTTAAATGACAGCACATAAAGTCTATGTCGAGGGCAATGTTGCTGCAGATCTTTGACAGTCTCAGTATTAATACTGACAATATTGGCTCTATGTGATCTGTTTATGCAAGCCAACTTGGATGATTCATCCAGCAGCTTCAGAAGCTGCTGAAACATGAAAGCTTAGTCACAGTGACTGCAGTGATTGCAGAAAATACTGAACAGGAACAAATGTCAAACAATCTACTCAGACTCCTGCCCATCATCAACAGCCTCACCATCGCAAAGCGCAACTGGTACTGAATGATGGCAGCAAACGCCGCTTCTACTTCGCAGCTGTTACGGTCTTTGCAGGGGATTTACAGTCATTTACAGCCTGTTACGGTTTACTAATGGGTATCATCGTCAGTATGCCGCTTTAGGCCCGCTTTAGGCAGTGTTGTGCCGCAGTACGCTCGACGAAATCTGCGGCACTGCGTGCAGTATACGGCGTATACTATACGCAGTACGCCGCAGTACCGCAGTGTGATGCGGCGAGTTACACTGTGTTGTTGAAACTCAGAGTGGTGCCATTCGACGTCTTTCATTGCGGGCATTCCAATTCAGCAAATAAAGTTTTTTTCCCAAATATTTTATTTCTGATTTGTTTGAGAGGGAAATACTTATGAATCAGCAAGTATAGTATCAAATAATAACTTAATGAATTATTTCAAATGAATAAATACCACAAAATATTCAACCGCAGTACCCGTAGAACGGGGGGTCCTTCGCCGCGTACTGCGCCGCGCGTACTGCGGACTGCGGGTACTGCGGAATGCGGACCTGCGGCACAGCACTGGCTTTAGGCGCAGGTCCGCCTACCGGGTGCGCGCACCGGATGCGCGCACGTGCGCACCCAAAATCAAAATTTGCCAAACCGGTGCAACTATGGATTCGATATGTCTAATGTCCTGGGGGGCAACTGGGACCCAACAGACAAACATTCAGTTCAGTGAATCAAGAAAGGTACCTGTGATGTTTGATACAGCTCATAGCATGCATGTGTAAAATACATATGTGAAAATCCTGCCTAGACACGTTGAAAATTATTGTACATCCTTGCACAACCAAAAGCATCTGTAAAGTCAGCATAAAACGGTGATAAACCAACTTTAGTTGCCAAATGCACCAATGTATATGTGCCTGCTATAAAAAATCAGTACAAAGACTCAAGTTGCACTAAACTTGGGCATCTGGAGGTCTAGTTGCCCCATGCCTCCTGCATGTGCATGTCTTGTCAGCGTGGCGGAACTTCAATGAAGATCCTCTGTAAAAAGGCTTGTGGTCCTTTGACTTCAGGGTGTCAAAATCTGCAGACATGTCTTGCCTTTGCTTTTGTTGCAATCTTGTCAGATCATTGTCATATCTGAGGCTGACTTCTTCAAGGTGCTTTGCATGCTTGAGGAAAGCGTGCTTGTCGGTCATTGACTTGAATATCACACGTATCGGACGTGGCCTCTTCTGATCTGGGCAGTATATACCCATCCGTACTTGGTGGCAATCACCACCTTCACAATGGCGGCCATCTGGCATACACTTGTCCAGGAGTGAAAGAAATGCTCCATTCCTTGGTCATCTTCTTCTGCAGTCTCTTGCACGTTGTACACAATCAGATTGAGCTGCCTTCTTTTTCTGTCCAGAGCCTCAGACTTTCGGTCCAATTCTCGAGACCTTTGCTTGTGTTCCTTGAGCGAGAGCTCAAACCAGCAGTCTGAATTCTCGATTGTAGGCCTGCACTGCATACTTTGCACAGTCCTGGGCTCGTACTGCGTCTTGTTTCAAACTTGTTGCAGTCAGAAGACCTGGCAGGAGAAGCAACAGCTTCCTTGAAGCTCTTGGCAGGTGTTGGTGTATTCGTGGGTGATGCAACAGGCCATGTGCTGCTGGAGGGCTGTGATTGAGCACTGTCTAAGTCGCTGGCACCGCGAAGTAGGCGGCAAAGTAGTGCTGCTAAGAGATCAGCCTTGGCTACTGGTTCAAAATCGCTACAGTCCACCTCTTTCCATTCTTAATGAAGCTTCGGCTTGCTCTTGTCAAGCAGACGTCGAATCTGCAGCAAGAGATCGTCCTTGACGTCTGCTGGCGCCGCAGGCGCAGTCATCGCTCCTTCCAAATGGTTTCCAAATGGTTGGATCAGAGCTCGGAAGACGCACGTGTGAACGACGACCGCAGCGGGAAGAGCAACGTGGGCTCCATGTGCAACACAAGCCAGACTGCTCGTACACACACCTCACACACAGGTGCCCCGCTCTACATCAACGGTCACCTACTCGAAAGTCATTCCAAGAGGCGCTACCAGCTATGGCTGACTGTTGCTACCTGACTGGTGCACCGTGCTGCTTTGTGAAGCTACTGCCTGCAGACAAATGGCCAGCTGATGATACACGGCCACAAGCTCCCTGGGACATAGCCAGTTCAACCAGCAATGGTGAGCCCACTGTGCAGCTGAAGATTCACCTAACACACCAGCAGTGCACAACTATCAGCGTGCTACAACAGCCTGCACCAGAAGCCAAGGCACACATACATGCAAACAGGCAAGCTCAACAACAAAGTGGGGGAGTTCAGCACACACTTCTTGCCCACAACAAATCTGTGAACAGAGCCTTGCCACCCAACACCAGAGCACAAATCCTCATGAATATTGCATACAATGCGTGCTTTCTGCTAACGCAGGTCTTGTATTGTGTACTACGCATGTTCAGCATGGCTCTGTGCACGCTTCTACCACTCTTGACCACGTCCACATGGCTTTTCATATCCATGTATGCGACTGCTGTGAGCATACACACAGCAGTGTCTGAGAACAGGCAACCAAGCAAATGTGTGCAAAGCCCTCGGGTGTTGCAAACATGTGTCATTCTTGATTCATTGTTGAGCATAACAGCAAACCTAACCATATTCATCGTCACACAGGTGCACTGCATGCTCACTCTGGCTGCTGCATATAGCTTTCTTGCACAGCCACACTGGATTAGTGCTTGTCTCATAATGCTACATGCTCCGAAAGCAGTAGACAATCTGACAATGAGGCTTACACATGTCATAGAATATGCCATACAATCTCTTATCAAGGACCCCAAACAATTCAAGTTTGCTCACCCTAGGATACGGAACGGCACATACTGGAGACGCATCAGGAACAGGACACGACGGTTGCATAAACAACCTGTGTACAGATACGTAAAGGTTCTATGTTGGCTACACCATTTCATACAATATATCAAACCTCAGCAACGCAATTACTCAGACAAACATGCAAGCAAACCTGGTGATGAACATCACACACACATGCAAGGTGAAGCAAAGTGTGGTAAGACAGGAGACAGAAACGCTGCAGCACAGCACAACACTGACCAACATAGGGGCACTCACAGTCATAGGGACAGAGCAGCATCGGCAAGTGCTTTGATTAGACGCCAAAACAGAACAAAACAGAGGAATTTTGCAAGTACGGAAGCTCGTTTCACTACGCAACCCTGCCTCCATGAAACGCATGATGCACAAGTGACATGTGCTGTTCCTACCAAGGTCCTTTGCATTGATGCACCCAATTGCTGCAGCCATGCCTTAAGCTAAAAGGGAAATGAACTACTCAGGGATAACAGATCTCAACACAGAAAGAGAGGAAACAATTGTCCAAAGGCACACACACAGGGGTGGTGGTAAACAGCCGCACATCCCAGACGGGGAGCCGGACCTTGGCCCAAATAATGACCTGTACACTCCGTTTTCAGGCAGCGGCCATGAATGGCTGAGCAATAGAAAAAAAAGAAAATGAAAAAAAGAAAATTTTACGCCGCTAGGCGTGATAACGGAAACGCGCACACGGCTTGAACGTAACCCGAAGCAATTAAGCCCGTGATGATGTTTCTTCCAGGACGAACGTGTACCTATAGGGCCGGCTAGGTCGACCAGGGTTTGTACACAACAAGGAAACAGGACAACTATTAAATGATCCTGATGCAGTGCTTGAGTACGTACAGAGCAGCTTCCAAAAACAAGCAAAGCCAGCCTCAGGATCTGCAAAGACGGGGTCTTTCAGGCCAAATGACGAAAACAGAAAGTATCCATGGAAAGATGGTGCATACAGCAGTATCGACCCTTTTACACTAGAAACAGCTACTGGAAAACCAGGATTCAGAAACATATCTTTACTTGAACATGTACGCGATCCCTGTATCTTTCAGGAGAAGATGAGACACCTAAAGAATGGAAAAGCAGCTGGCCCTGATGCCATCGGATGGCATCCCAAATGGACTGCTCAAGCATCTACCAGAAGGGGTGCACCAGGCAATCCACAAGCTGTTCATCCTGATGTGGATGACAGGAACAACGCCCAAGGCATGGAAGGAGTCTCAGACGGTGCTTCTGCATAAAAAGGGCAATCAACATGACTTGGGAAACTTGGGAAACTGGAGGCCAATAGCACTAGCCAATACTCTGTACAAGCTCTGGACAGGTGTGATTGCAGAATGCCTTTACATATATGCAGAACACTTCAACATCCTAAGCAGCGCCCAGGAAGGCTCCATACGGCAGCTGCAGAATGTAATGAACATCATGTCAGATGCAAAAATAAGCCAGCAAGACTTGTACTTGCTGTACGTGGATTTCAGCTCAGCATTCAACAACATAGACCACCACAAACTGCTGTGTATCATGCATGACTTGAGATTTCCAGAGGATGCTATTGAATTGATAGCTGAACTATACACAGATGCCATAACCAAAATCAGGCTCTACTTTGCAGAAACAGGACCAATCAAGATAGAGAGAGGCACAATTCAAGGAGATACCTTGTCTCCACTCCTTTTTTGATCTTCATTGAGCCTCTATTGAGGTGGTTGCAATCAGGAGGCAGAGGCTATAAATATGGCTGCTTGAGCAAGAGCCTGCATGTTGACCACACCACAAGCGCATCTGCGTATGCAGATGACATGTTAGCAGCAGCCCTATCAGCAACTGACCTTGCAAGACAAGCAGAGAAGATTGAAGCGTTTGTGAACTGGTCAGGCATGGCTGTGAATGTCAAGAAATGTGCTGTGACAGGAATGCTGTGGGGCCAAGCCCGCAGAAATGGCTGTGACAAGGTGCTTTCAAGCAAAACGATGAAGATGCTCCAGCAGAGGCTGGAAACAGTCAAAATATACAACACATTTATCGCATTCCTGCACCCCCACACTGAGCCCTACAGGTATCTTGGAGTAGACATCACTTCAACATTCAATTGGGCACCACATCTTGACACAGTGCTGAAGGAAGCCAGGCAGAAAGGCGAGAGGCTGCTCATGTCTCCCCTGTCAATCAAACAGAAAGCTCAAGCACTTGACACTGTCATCGGCAGTTGCATGGCGTCTTCAATGCCTCTGGGTCTCATGACACTATCAGATGTCAGCAAGTGTGATGCCATCAAGCTTAACATCTGCAAAAGAATATCCAAGCTACCCAGGTCAACGCCAGCTGCAATGATCCAGTAAGATAGGGAGCGTGCACGTGCAGGTCTGGGCCTAACCTCAATGAATGTGATGTATGCCAAGCTGACATGCACATACCTGACAAAAGCTCTAAATGAGATACCAATTGGACCTATAGCAATGCAAGTGAAGTAATGTCAGAGATCAGCCAGCAGCGTCTTGTACAGCCCTCGACATGCCCTTCGCGAGCAGGTTCTATCTGCACAAGCTTGGCGTTCGGACGTGCAGACGGGTGCGTCACAAGCTAATACACACATGTTACAGGACCACTGCAGTCCTTACCAAGGTCTTCCGCGCTGAAGTGTTGCATGACTTTGATGCCGAACGAAGCCGCAGTGTCATGCATCTAATGGCAGGCAAACGGCTTAATCAACAGAGACCTACATGCTTTGTCCCTGAGCTCGTGGCCGGCGGCTTCTACCATTTGTCACATACGGTGTTATGTGTATTAACTATTTGCGTAACCTGACTAACGTTGAGCTCTGAGTTGAGTGTATCGACGACGGCCATCGGCGGTGACGAGAATACTAGCCCGAGAACTGGGGCCCGACGTGTGTCACTGGTTCGACAAGATGGGTCGCCGACTCGGCAGGGTTCGGCAGGGTTTCCCGGGTTTCTAGGGCGCACGTGGAACCCCCGGGGTGCGGCCGACCAGAGTAGGGCGACCAAATAGGCAGAAGTCAATGCCTTGGGTTTGAGCCCGAGACCTTTCACTCAATAGCCAGCAGTCATTTAATGTCCGACCACCGGGACAGTTCACAGCGCTGGATCAGATCGAGGAGCGTTCGTAGCTTGCCAGCTTTTTTCGAAACGTAAACAATCCCGCACTGCCATTTGTTCATCGATGTTGGACAGTTCAAGCAAGGTTGTGGACAAGTGAAACCAATTGTCCACTTCATACAAGCCTTAAGTACTGCATTTGTCCACCCCCAGTAGATGCAGTTGCCTCCCTAGATTGTTATTGCGGCGGTACGAGTGTTTTTTGTGCGTTTAAATACGTCTGGCGGATGCGTTGGAGGCGGCACGGGTGAGGCCGTGCGAGTGCGGGAAGCCATGTGCAGGCGCGGCGGCCACGTAATGCGACTATGTGACAAATGTTGTCATACTGAATAGGTGGAACACCTTTTCTGTGGAATGCCGTTTAGCACTGATGCATAAAGAAGCCGACCGGCAGCATGACAAGCACTCATTTAGGGAAGTACCAACTTTGCAGCCCCGGACATAAAACAAGGGACTCCGAGTCACTGACACTGACTGACACAAGACCGAGATTGACACACCGGAACCGGCTGACCTTTGGTCGCAGATTTTCAAGCTATACTTGTCTGTATGCAGCTTCCATTCCCGCCTGTTTTGGTGCAGATCTTTGCAGCTTCCATTCCCGCCTGTTTTGGTGCAGATCTTTGCAGCCGTATCTTGTTGCGACGTTCACAACTAGGGGTGTGCAAACTGTCTTTCATCAATCATTACTGAATAGTCTGCTCAGCTATGGCTCTTTTCGGGCAATTTGCAACTATTTTGCAATTTTTTCCGCACCGGTTTGGGTCCTTTAATGTCAGTTTCTCCCCGAAGAGAAATGTTTCTGCAATTACTGCTGATTTACTGTTGGGGTCGTGAAACAAGGTAATTTAAGCAAGTGTTCGTCTCATTCATTTTTAAGAAAATGGGCAAAGTAAGCCCAAAAGAGCTAAAACTAAAGGGATTTGGGCTATAGGTTTTGTTGAGGTGTTTTGGCGTTTTTCAAACCTGTGGAACTGTTTGAAAATTGTTCTATAAGCTGACAAACAAGTGACTATGTATTCTCTCAGTCGCAACCAGCCTGAACTAGTTTGTTGCTGATCCAGACATCATTCTCATCGTCATGAAAGTATCTGTATCCACCTAGTTTTTCGAACATCTCAACCACCTTATCTCCTGACCCAGGCACGAATCGGTTGTGCAACTCCCTAAAACTCCCCTATGAACACTGAAACCTGTTTTCTAATGGCAATGGTGTCGTGGTGCCGAAACACCTGCAGTTCAGCGCCTTCCATGTCAGCTTTAATGATGTCAAACGAAGGTATGGAGTACATGTCCATTATTTTCGAGAGTGTGGTGACATGAACCTTGCCTACCGCAACTTTTGCACAAGGAGGATCTTCCGGCTCCCTGGCATACCAAGCCTGCTGTTGTGAATCTGCAAACGGCCACCCAGTTCCCCAGTTTTTATCAGTCCGATCACACATCTGTAGCACAGTGGTTTTATCCCAAAGACCAATATTTACTTGGCGAAATTTGCCGATACCCCAGCCGTTATATGCTCCAGCCGAGAAATTGTCTGGATGTGGGTCCAAGCGATATATGACAGCATCACGGTAGAGCAATGATAACCAAATGGCACTCATGCCTACGCCCCCAACGTCTAGAATGTGTTTAGGTTTCAGACCTTGCAAATCCAGCAGTATCCTGTATTCTCCTTTCACGAAGAGGTTTATCGCCGACAGAAGTTTATTCGAATTTCGTAAGGAAGCGCACAGCATCCCCATGTTTCAAGGTCACAGACCTGTTGCTGTTACCGGCGCCACATATGCGCTACAAGCGCTTGTTGCGCCAGTAAAGCCGTACACAGAAAGGTGTGCTGGTTGACTTGCTGTGTTCGGAAGGACCGCCGCTTGCATACAGAGTTGCGCTTCATAATAGTGTCGGAGCTCGCACGTATTGCTGGTCCGACCGATACTTATGGGCCCTACTGTAGGGGTCAACTTCAAGCAGGTCCAGCATCGTCAATAGGCAAGCACTTGCTACTCTGTTGCCTTTGTTCACTGCAGCGCTTCATGATGTACATCCCTGCCGGTTTGATCGACAGGAGAAGCTGTACTGCGTGAGCAAGAGCAGTAGCGGCAAATTGAGCAGGCTGCAGGGATCAGCTGTGAAAGTGATCTTGAAGGCAGCTGACTGTTCTGCCTCTTGCAGGCTATTGGCACATATGGTGAAGAAACAGCGCATCGGGCCCTCTCAAGAACGCCCTTGGGAAGCTGCCAATCTCTGGAAGCACCATCAGCACTGGTCATTCTCACTGATAGTCAAAAGTCAGAAGGCAACAAATTTGCCAGAATCAAACTCTGGCAAAACCTTCTGAACTAGCAAGTCCACTGCACAATTGTGCATATGCAATGGGTTGCACAGAAAAGAGAGGTTTGCTGACTGAACTAGCTGTCCTTCTGTCAGAGGGAAGCTTGTTCAGGCTTGTTCAGGCAGCAAGCTTTCTTCCTGTGGAGTCGCTCTGCTGCTTGGCTGCTGCTTGACTTTGCTGAAGAAAGTGGGTACTACAGATGCCAGCTATCTTGTTTTGCCACGAATGTTGACCAAGAAAAGCCATTCTTCCCTATGCCTTTTGCGTGCCGCACGGCTGCCAAATTGGGGCTCTGGTTTTAATCTGCCGGCACTGTAACAGAGCCTTCACCGACAACACTTCACTCGCGCTACAGGATTCGACGGCGGTGAACCCGGACAGAGAAAGATGTGCCGGTTGACTTGCTGTGCTTAGTCCGACTAAGTTAGTCGCTCAGCAGAGATGACTGAGCGCCTTGACTGACACCACTGTCGGAACGTGCAGGTCACACCTCTGTGGGCAAGTATTAGCTACATTCTGTGGACAGATATTTGGTTTGCATGTTGCTGAATTGCAGGTGTAGTATACTGCTGAAGTGTCATTGTGCACTACAACTGCAATCTCACAAAGCAGCTGATATCTGCCAGTATAGCATAATTGCTAGGAAATCTTTAGCTTTGCCAATTGGACTGTGTGAAGTAGATGTTGCTGCTCTGCATTTACTGCAGAATATGCAGCAGCCCAATGAGTGCCTTCACTGGCTGCAAAGGCTAAGTATATTCTGCTAATTGCAGGGAGCAGGGGCTCCAAGGCTCCTTTATCATCACTTCTTCAGCCCAGGCTGCAGGCTGGCAAGGCTGGCAGGCCAAAGGATGGTACAGCCAAGCCGGCCAGGGAAGGGAAAAGCAGGCGGGGAAAAGGCTTTCAAGCAGCAGGCGGGGAAAAGGCTTTTAAGCAGCAGGCTGAGATGAATGACTCAGATGACCCTGATCAGTGAGACCATGGACAAAGAGGACCCTGAAAGATATTCAGCCAGGTACAGCCATTTACCTGTGTCTGTGCATGTAGCTGAGGTTCCTTGCTACTTCTGCAGCGCTTATGTCAGTCGCCAGGTAGTTGTGCTCTGCACAGGAGCTGACTGATATGTAGCTAGCTGTTGACATCCAGACGCATCACACCTTTTTTCCGCACATCTGTACACATTGTACCCACAAGGCAGAGGTTTTTGTATTCTGATGCTTGGCTTACAGTGCTGCCCACTGAGCACCACAGTGCTTCTTGGTTGTGCAGGCTGACAATTCAAATGGACAAAACCTTTGTGCATTGATGAGGTGTGCAGCGGGTAATGGCTGCCATCTGTGTGAAGGGGCACCATCTTTGAAGATCAGGAGCTTGCTGTAGCCTGGTCATGCTCGAGTGGTACCGGTCATGCATTGTACATCCTTGGCAGCCATGTCTTATATGCAGTTTTTGGCTATGCTTTCCGCTATGGTGTTTAATGTTATGCGCTAGGCATCCTGTAGGCTTGCTGCTGTCTGTTGCTTGCAATGTTTGTGTCAGTGTAAATGCATTCGTGTGACAGTACCTGCCTGTATACTTGTCCGTGTCGTGTGTCTCATTGAGTGCGCATGTACAGTGTTTAGATCAGTATAGATTTGCAGACTAGGGGCAGATGCACTTGAGACACCTTAGGTATAGGGTAGCCAGTGCAGCAGCCAGCTTTCAGCCTGAATTTGCCTGTTTCAGACGATGTCTAGACAGATCTGTTCAGACTACAGCCTCAGTCAGATCCTACCTGATGTAAAAGATGAGACACGATAAGACCTGTCTGATATTGCACAATTAGACATGATCAGACCTATCTGAAGTGGTCCTGGTGGGACAGTTTCAGCATGGGCTGAACTGAGCTGAAGTCTCGGAAACAGTGAGACATTTTCAGCATAGATCAGACAGCGTTCAGCCGCGCTTCGTTCACATAGTGGTGGTGGTAAACAAGGAATGGTGCCAGGCTGATTTGCTTTCGGACCTGTTCAGAGGGGTTTTAAGGCGGTCGTGCACTGCAGTAGCTCTGCTGGGCATTCTGTTTCATAGCTACACGTAAACAGTGTTCTGCTGCCTGACGTTCATGAGATAGCTTCACAGCACATCAGATATTGCAGCACTTTCAGCCTTTGTTGTATAGGATCAGACACTGCAAGCTAGACATTGCTGATCGCACTCTAGCCACGTTTAGCAAGCATCAGATCCTCTAGACAAGGCTGAAAGCGTTCAGCCATGCATTTAACAATATCAAACATGTAAGCTGAATGTTGCTGATCATACTCTAGTCAGTTTCAGCTAGTATAAGACAAGGCTGAAAGCGTTCAGCCGTGCTTCGTTCCCATAATGACTGGGTGTGACAGCTGCGTTTTGTTCCTCTCTTAAATGTTTCTCCCCTAACGATGCAACACAAGCTTTGTGCGCAGTTTCGCAGATCCTGTGTCAGCATGAGCATGCATCAGGTGCAACAGCAGCACGAATGTGCAATTTGCAGTGTCAGTGCTTGTGCAGTCCATGTACATCTGCAACAATGTCAGAACACAGTGCAACGAACTTTTGAATTGCAAGCTAGAAGTGCGCACTATGAGTTACGTGGCGTCACTGGACCTTCGCCACTACGGCTAGCAAGCAAGCAATGCACAAGGCTTGCAGAAGCTGTTCACAATACATGTCAGCCGTAGACTGCTCACCTTCAAGGATGATAGCTGTTCAGCTGTGCGGGAGGAGTGGTGAAAGCACCCTGACTGCATGCCCTGTAAGCAATGAGCTCACCATGATTAGTGATGAAAGAGATGTGTCACATCATGACGCACAGCACAGTTGCAACCTGACTCAAATATGAATAAGCATAGTTCAATCTTCCAGCAACCCATCATCAACCTTCATCAATTGTAAAATGCCTGCAACCCCATTCAAAATAGCCATAAGTGTGGCGACAAATGTAATTTTGTGATTGTTTTGTTGAAGAAACCAAACGTGTTAAAGGCATTTTGAGAGGGACCACTTCATCTTCTATTCAGAAAGAGGCTACTGGGTACAGACCAGACTCACCCCAGAGGTGAAGTAGGGTCAACAGTTGCCAGGACACAACTTGCCAGCCCTTGCCCACCAGACCTTGCCTGCTGTGCTGCATTTGCAGCCAGTGGCAGATCATGCATGCAATCGCTTCCCAGCGGCTCTAAGAGAGTGGAAATTGCATAAGGTATATCTGCGGGCTGGTATGGTGCAGCAAGTTCAGGCTGGAACTTAACAGCAGCATCAAAGGGGTTAAAATTTGGGGCATGGGAGGAGCCACTAAGAGGAACAGGCTCTCTGAAAGTATCTCTGCCGCCCTCGCAAATGTGCTGAATGGGTCTGCTTGAAGGGAACAAGATCATGGGCAGCGATGGGGATGGGAAAAGTGTCTTTGCCTGAATGTGCCCCATAGGGTGCACGGGAGGCTGCACCCAACAATTGGGCGTGCACACTCTCTGGTTCAAAGACAGAGGGCTTGAAGACGTCATGAAAGGTGACAGAGCATCCCTCGGTAGCATTGTGACATCACACGATGCCCCTGCAGAAAGCACAAAGCCAAATTTGGGCAGCCATACAGCATACATGGACAAGAAGACCAGAACAGGACTCCAATGTGGAAACAGGGAGCACCTACAATCCAATCATGTACTTGCAAACTTGAAATTTAGATCAACAAATCACATGAGGCCTTCAGAGAAATGCCAACCTTCAGAATGTGAATCCTGCACAGGTGAGACCTGAGCTGCTGGGACCAAATCACTGGCAGGAGCAATCGCCCTTTGCAATCCCGAACCAGAAAATTCAGCTGCTCTTTCTGCATGGAAGGTTTCAAAAGCTTCTGAGCTTGGGAAATACATTGGACATGTACACAACTGCAGATTCAAGCACAGATCAGAGTGGCCAAAGTGTAGACAGCTTACAGCTTCATTAAGCTGCCAGTACCATTGCGACACACATGATCAAGTTTACAACATAGACTGCCAATTCCACTCTGTCCAGCACGCACTGTCAGTTCCACTCATTACAGGACAATGTGTCAGTTCCACTCAGTAAAGCGCAACACGTACTAGGAGTCCAAGTATCACCTCTGAGCTGCCTTTTCTCCTGTATGGCTGTATCATGCTGCTGCGGTGCTGAGTGAAGCAAGTTGGCTGCAGACGACAGTGTATGCTGGCTAAATTCCTCTCCAGGAAACCACGCGCAGGCAGCTTCAGCAGCGCCTGTCAACCAGTCCTGCAAGCACATGGTGCACACTCTACATCATGCAAGCACCTCTGGTTGTGGCCACCACCGTTACCGCCACAGGCATGACCAGGGGCGTTTGCAGCTTGGGCTAGGAACTAATTTCTGGGAAATGCACTTTTTTTTGTTACCAAAAAGTATAAATCTATGATCTGGATATGTTCCTCAAGCTCAGAATATGGTTCCCCTTTTCTCACGCTGTGTAGTGCCTTTTTAGCTTATCTTGTGAAATATAGCCTTTTTAGGGAAACTTACTTTATAAAGACTAGTTGGATAGGTCGTAATTTTTGTTGTATGCTTAACAAGCATTGGCTTTTCGACATGGTATACAATGACTTTATAGGAAGAAAATTTTGAATGTTGGTTACCGTATTTCCTGTGGGTACCAGGCATCCATCACTGCTATGAATCAAGACAGGACTGGCATCAGGCTGCTCAGTGCAGCAGGCTGCAAAAGGACATGCCACAACTACATGCCTGCGTTGATGTAGTATAAGCAAAGGTGCCATCCAGAAGCCGTCATACCTGTAGATACATGCCCTCAGTTGTGCTGCAACGCTGATGAGATGGCTGAGGATAGCTCTGATCCTCCCAGCATTGTCTTGGCCGCTTACGACTATCTGAACCATCAGAGCTGCAGTCACCTTGCTTGCAAGACAATGCTGCTGCCACAGCTTGCTTGTCTGCTCTACTGCTCACCAAGGGACTGCTTGACAGCCACGCTGAATGTAAAAAGCTTTGGGAGTTGACCAGATGGTCAAGGACAGGCACAGTGTTCATGTTCTGCAACAGAGGATAGTCACTGCTGCTGAATAGACAGTTCCTTGAACTTCCAATGGCCCACAGATAGGTCTCAGCCCAAAGCCTATCATGAACACTTATGACAGTGTTCCAGAGCAGCCAGCAAGCAACTGTCCAGATTGCTTACACACTGCACCAGAAAACAAACTGCCTGACGCTTACAGCAGGCACACTATGATCTTTGCAGCCTGTGTGACAGCACGGCTCGCCGGGCAGCACGCACGTGAGTGCGAGGATCAGCAGGAGAATGTGAGGTCAAAGATAGAAAGCTCGGACGTGACCTGCACTACCTGATGAGGTGTTGTGACTGTCCTTGCAGGTTGAATCTCCTCACGAACAGTACCCGGAGCAAAGCCCCAGCCTGGATGTCCCGGCAGTTTCCACTGGGTCCTTGCCTGTTGCAACAGCCTTGCGAGGTCATCATGCTGCAGCGTCGCGGGCTCTGTGTCGGTGCTAGCGGCGAGCGCGACCATGCTGCCACTGTTAGTTGAAGGGATCCAACCTGCATTCGGGCCATGGCCTGCTAGCTCGCCCACCGTGTGTGATGCACTGACAGTTCCATCGTGATGGGTGACTCACAAAGCAGTGTGCTGTGGGGACTCAAGGAAGAAAAGAAAAGAAAAGACCATGCCTTTCGGCATTGGGGATTCTAGGAATTGGCTTTCGTTATCTAAAAAAGCGCGAGGGCGAGGTATGTTGGACTTCCTTGTGGGGTTGGGGATTTGATGGGTATTGCTCAGGATAGTATGCATGTGATCACAATTACGTCTGTACAAAATGACAGTATCAGCACTTCATCAAGCATCACATGTATGTGGCTTCTCAATGCAAGAGTCCATGCTGATAGGTTGCAGGGCTGCAGCAAGTTCAACCCGTACCTGTGGCCTTGTTCAGGGCAATCTTGCCATGTTTGCACGCAAACAACAGTGCTACATTCTTGTCAGCACTGAACATCCTTGTTCGGCTATCATCCGGAACAGCGCTTCTTGCATGTGATGCAGCTGTGTCCCAGCCGCGCATCAGCTTGAGTACCCGCTGTACTGTCTTGGTCCTTTCTTGGTCTTGCTCGCACCAGTCCAGCAGCATCTGGAAATCTTGCACTGCGCAGCAACCACATTAGTCATCTGAGCTGCATTGCAGTCTTGTGCATGCCAGGGATACTGGCTTTCTGGACACAACCTGCTCGCATCAACACTTCTGTCTTACGAAAAGCATCTTGAGCATCAAGCTCTCAGGTCACATAGGCATCACACTATGACAAACTATTGCAATGGCAATCTGACAGTCTTTGACACTACGACAACGCATATTTTGACAACAGACACTGCATGTAAGCGTGCACATAAGTCAAAAGGGCAACCTGTTAGGACGTTGTTTGTGTAACAAGTAAACTCCGCCAGAACTTCTGAATCATTGGCTTTCACAGACACTGCTGCTGCTGCCTGCAGATCTTTCAATTTAGACACCGTCTCCTTCCCTACAGCTTGTAGCTTATTGACAGGATCTATCATCAACGGAATATCAGGCTTCCTCACGTTTGACCTGATAGTGGTTACCTACAAGCACTAGATGTAAGAACAGCAGCAACAGCAGTAGTAGACAGAGCATGGTTGACTGAGTGTACGACTGGTATGCTTGCATGCACTGTCCTGAGCACATTTCATCCGGACACCAACATGCTGACAATAACCCAGTGTGCGGTCTGTCACATCCCAGAGTCTCCTACTAACATGACAGGACCATGCTGTGTACTGACTGTGAGCTCACCACAAAGTCATCAGACAGCAATGGAGGAATGGCAGAGATGCGCTGTCCTTGAGAATTCACAGCTCGCATTAAGAGTCTCAATTTGGGCTTCTGTCCAACCAATAGAGCTTCTGAGCTTTCTGTATGGCCACACAGGCATATGTAAATAGCAATATCAGGCTTGGAAGCTTTTGCCTTGTTGGCTGGGCAAGCAAGACAAATCAGACTCAGAGACCCACAAAAATGCATAAAAGGAACATACGTACTATGGCCAGCACAGCAGATGGTATGCCAATGAAGGGGTGCTGGTATCAAATGACTTCTGCATTTACACAGTTGCAAGGACATGCAGACAAAAGATACCTGTCACTGATAGCTTGGGCAGCGTGATCTTCTGCTCCCGCATTTGCACTATGAGCTGTTCTCCCATGGGCTCCACCTCACTGCTCACCAGCAATGGCTTGCCCTATAATATTTTGGTTGTACTGACATTACAGTCGAAATGAAAAGAGTACGGCCCACCAATCACCAGCTTTGGAGGAAGTGCTCAGCATCTGTTCTTGCTGTGTTTCCGTCTCAAAGTTGCACAGTATACATAGATTTATGTCCAATAATATGCGCAAAGTGTCTTTTGTCCAGAGCACAGGCCAAGATGGCTGTTGCAACCATGTCCACTTCGCATGCATACTGTCTGAGGGCAACCCCTCATCTGAAGCCTTGGTCAGGGCACAGTCATGCACAAGAGACTGATGTGCTCTGCCTTTAGGTGTGTGTTGCATGCCAGGTGCATTAGCGCAAGTAGTTGTTATGCCTAGTAACCATTAGCAATCAGCTTAGCATGATTTGAATACAGCACTAGCACATGCTCTGTGCAGAGGAAGCAAACCTCTTTGTTCGAAGGCACTACTAAGCTGTCCAGCCAGCTTTCATCTGACATATCAATGGTAGTCCTAGTTGCTGTTTGATAAGCCTTGGCATCAACAGCAGAGACCTGAAGCATCAGCAAGCCGCTTCTGAGCAAGGCAGTCAATGGGGGCTATACGTACTGAGCATGCTCGCTGGTCTGTTCCGTAACAGGCGTTGACATCACCTGGGACATGCGCGACATGCCTGTGTTTGCAAAGGGGCTTGTATACATGGAACAAACTGCTTGGGTGCTCAGACCACAGAAGCCACTAACAGCAAATGACATCTCACCTGTACAAAGAGACCCAGCTCATTCAAATTGTCTGAGTCTGCTGCACGTGCGCTGATCAAGCACAGTTGCAGCTCAGCTCCGCAAGCGGCTTTTAGGACTTCACCGGACAGGTATTTTGAATCCATCTGCCTAAGACATTGCTTCTTGGGGTTGAAGCTACACAGGTCACATGAGGTGCTGCGACAGCCAATGAACCTGTTGCAGCCAAGAAGTGAAGCATCATGCTGCAAAATGTGTGCTTGCCATATACATATGGCTGCACTATGCACATATACATGCACTAGAACATTGTGAGAAGCATGTTTTGCATTAAATGCAACACGTGATCGACAACAGGTCACAAGCAGATGCATGCTCTGACCAGAGTACTGTCTATACGTGCTAAGCTGACAAGCATGCCACAGGTCAACTTCTTGCAAGTGTGATATTGGCATTGCACAGAGCCTTACTTGCATTCATGGCACAAATCCAGAAGCATTCCATCACCCTGATCAGCATCTTCATCTCCTGCTGCAGTTAGAGCAGCTGCCAAGGCAAAATCCACTTGTGTGGTGGGGATGCCCAGTATTGCTGCAACTTCAGGCGCCAGGTGCATAACTTGCCGTCTAGTGAAGGCACCCTGCAGTATGTACACTTACTGCCTCCAAGCTGCTTGCGTTCTCGTGTAACAGTAGTTACACGAGTGTGTGCGTGCCCCTTTCGCACCAAGTAAGGCCTCGTCCGAGTGAATCAGTTAAAGCGATGAAGAGCCAAATTGTCATGCCACCAACAAGACGTCGCCAACCTGAGCCATATGTGACCGGCTTGCGCAGGCGGATCGTCTACTCGATGAATCCTCAAAATTATTCGACTGCGCTACACAAAGTCACTTGAACGCCATGCAGGATGGCACAAGCTGATCTTCAGGTTGAAAGCTGCAGCTCAGGGCAACCAGTGTCTTGTCCAGCAAACGGTGTACGCAGCCTTACCAAGCTTGGCTTTGCTGACGCAGACGTGTGGTATGCTAAGAACAACTCGCCGCATATCCACTTGGTGTCACCTGCAGTTAACGTTACAGCATCAGTACCCGAGGGTCCGCTGCGCAATTTCAAAGCTTGACTGCAACACTCGCCGCAAGACCCCAGTGCCACTTGCGTGAGACAATCATGCTGTGTGCCAGTGCCTGGACGGACTGCGTGAACTGATCCTCGCTCTGAAGTTACTGCTCGTGCTGAAGGCCACTCGTGTCCTTCCTTCCGTCCTTTCTTTTTCAGGTACAACGACTCATCACACTACAAAGATTTGCTTGTGTCTAGTGACTCGTGGCTAGCATGCTATGGCAGCGCTCAGCTCAGCGGCACAGACAGGCTGACGCTCTGCGCGTTAAGGCTTGCGACAAAAGGACAATCTTGCTGCCTATCCCAAGAAGAAATGAGTCACAGTCTACGCTACGTTAGAAACTGCATGCAGTACTTAGGGGGAAATTTCACGGGACATTTTAATTCGTCACGTTTTTGATCTGGCTAACGTTCAGACGCACACGTTGGTAGTCCATTAGCGTTCAGTGATGGCTTATTAACCCTTAACAACTTTTGCGGCACATTAATAAGTTAATAAGTTGTTAAGGGTACCCTGAACAACCCCTTAACAACTTCAGAGACATGCTATTTGACGTTTTCTGATGCTGCTGAATCGATAAAAAGTCTTAACAAGGTGCGAATCTTACGTCTTCATAAGTATTTTGAGCATCTCAAGTGTACAGGGACACAAGTAAATTCATGCCATACCCAAGCATATGTGAATGACATGGAAAGTTCGACAACACTAGATAACACAATGTCGAGAACTATGGTTCAAAAAATTGAACTTCAGGGATGCTGCAGCACTGATTCACAACATAAAATGTAGAAGCAGACATTGATGAGGCTAATGTGACGAAACAAAATCAGGCGCAATGCATTTCAAATCTGCTGCCTAGTAGGTGTCGATTGTGTCATCATCTAACAATGGCAGCAAAGCTGATCAAAGATGCTGCTAAGAGGGGCTTTGACTACTACTGGGCTGTCCATGTATGCTGCCAAGTTGAATCCTGCAGCCTGCGTCTCCTCTGCATCAATATCAGCAACCAACTCATTGACAGTCAAGCGAAACTGTAGCTGAGGTGAGTGTTTCTACATCCATCAACGAGTCCTCTGCTGGGGTAGACTTTTCAGCAGGGGCTGATTTGGCGCTGTCAACTGCTGTCACTACACGTGCACGCTTCCTTTTGGGCCTGTCACGGTGCAACTCTTGCCTGAGCTGAGCAATGTGTGTGGTCTTAGCCCAGCCTAGTCTGTTGCGGAGCTTGGTATGTGTCAAACCCATCTGAGAAAAGCTTCTCTCACAACCAGCAGCATTGACTGACACCCCCATCAAACGCAAGGCCAGCTTGCTGAGCGAACTTGCCTCTTGCTTGACCAGGTTCCACAACCGCTCAGGCGGCGCGCCTGCTTTGGAAGCCAGGCGCATGGTTGCTGCATGCAGCAACAGACTTTCAGATATTCTTACGTGATGCGCACACTGCTGACATGAAGTCCAACAAGCGCCATGCAGATCTTGTTTCACAGGCAGAATTGCTGCAGATGTCAAACACATAAAGCAAGAGCACAGTGTACTTACTTTCATCAAATGGGGGCTCCTTGTTGATGTATGCTATGAACTGGTCGGCAATGCAAGTAAACGTCGAGCCTTTGCAGCTTCACCAGCAGCATCACTGACTACAGCAATCACAGGGACCTTATTGTCAGATTCTATCGTCTCAATCTCCTGCTTGACATGCTCATATGTCTTGTCTCCAGTCTTTGGGGATGAGGTGATGTTGATGGTCTTGAGCGTGTAAATCTGCATAGCAACATAACTTCAAAAGCTGTATTGGATGGCAGACAAGCCTGGGTCAATCAAGATCATATCAGATTGTGATGCAGACATTGCATACCTGACGTAGCTGTAGACTGGTTGTGACAGCCAGAGCCAAAAGCTGGTCATGACTTACATCAGTCCAGCTGTCAAAGCTGAGTGTGACCCCTTGCTTGGATGTTGCCAGCCCTGCTCCGACTTTCTCTTTCATGATGACAACAGCCTTCTTGAGTAGCTTTTCTGTGACGCAACAAGCTGTTTCAGCTAACAAACAAGCCATATTTGCATTGCTGCCTACATTGCTTTGAGGAGGTAGAACAACAGCAAAGCACAAAGCAGACCTGACAGTGCCCTTCTGCCGGGTAGAACCGCAGTTGGCCTTGCAATTGCAAAAGCTGCCTGAATGTACTCATTGTCAA
>JAABUH010001282.1_pt1 | contig 29257 bp, 30 predicted proteins | sample 5559121 | NCBI WGS metagenome assembly JAABUH01 (sample SAMN10711871, study PRJNA513364) | rock metagenome | isolation source: Antarctica rocks | place: Antarctica: Victoria Land, Battleship Promontory nord | collected 2015-12-28
CCGCGCCACGGCGAGCTGCACGACACCGGGTGGATCGGGCCCCAAGTCGCCGTCACGCGGTCCAGTGGGGTGCACGCCGGCGCCGAGATCGTGCAGTGGCTGGCTGATACAGCGCGGTGTACCGATCCGTAGACTCTGCCCGGTTCGTCCCCACGATGCTGACACCCGCCCCGAATCACGAAGGAATCACCGTGCTGCTGAAGACTTTCGGATGGTCCATGGCGGTCACGGTGGTCGCGCTGCTGGCGACGCTGCTGGTCGGCGGGGTGACCCCGTTCGCCGTCGTCGCGATCCTGATCGTGCTCGAGGTGTCGCTCTCCTTCGACAACGCAGTGGTCAACGCCAAGATCCTGGTCCGGATGAACGACTTCTGGCAGAAGATGTTCCTCACCGTGGGTGTGCTCATTGCGGTGTTCGGGATGCGCCTGGTGTTTCCGCTCGCGTTGGTGGCTGTGACCGCGAAGCTCAACCCCGTCGAGGTGGTGCGCCTGGCGCTGGACGGCGGACCGATCACCACGCCGGGCACCTACGCCAACCTCATCAGCAACGCGCACCCCGCGATCGCCGGATTCGGTGGAATGTTCCTCGGTATGCTGTTTCTCGACTGGCTGTTCGAACAGCGCGACATCCATTGGTTGACCTGGCTGGAGCGGCCACTGGCCCGGATCGGGTCGCTGGACCAGGTCTCCGTCGTCATCGCCAGCATTGCCCTGGTGCTGGCTGCGCTGTTCCTGGGCCCGCACGCCCACTCCGGGGACCAGTCCTTCGAGGTGCTGATCGCGGGCATCCTCGGCATCGTCACCTACCTCGTGGTCAACGGCCTGGGCACCCTGTTCGAGGAGGGCGGTGACGACGAGGACGAGGCCGGAGGCTCGAATGGACCGAGCGCCCTGGCCAAGGCCGGTGGCAAGGCGGGGTTCTTCCTGTTCCTCTACCTCGAGGTGCTCGACGCGTCGTTCTCCTTCGACGGCGTGGTGGGAGCCTTCGCCATCACGCAAGACATCTTCCTCATCGCGGTCGGCCTCGGGGTCGGCGCGTTCTGGATCCGCTCACTGACCCTGTACCTGGTGCACAAGGGCACGCTGGACGACTACGTCTACCTCGAGCACGGCGCGCACTGGGCCATCGGCGCCCTGGCGGTGCTGCTGTTGATCACCATCGAGTACGAGGTGCCCGAGGTCGTCACCGGCTTGATCGGGGTCGGCTTCATCGGCGCGGCGTTCATCAACTCGATCGTGCGCAACAAGCGGGTGGCCGAGAAGCCGCACGCCACCGTCTGAGCTCGGGTCAGGCCGTAAGGCTGAAGGCCAGGCCCAGGTTGTTTAAGATGAACGGGTCCGGGTTGGCGGGAAACGCGTACGCCGCGGTGAAGCCGAAGCCGAAGCCGCCGGGGGCGTGCAGGGCCACGGAGTAGACCGCCGACGCGCCGGGCGCCAGGGACTGCGCGGTGAACGTCAGCGTGCCGCCGTTCACCGTTCCTCCCGCGGCGTTGTCCACCGTGAACCCGCCCGGCAGCAGCAGCGTCGTGGTGACGTTCGAGGCCGTCGCCGGGCCTGCGTTGGACACCGTCACCGTGGTGGTGACGCTCTGGCCCGGCGAGGTGAACACCGGCGCGTCCAGCCGCACGGCGAGGTCGGCGTCACCGGACACCGGCGGCGGCGCGTCGAGCGTGTAGCCGCGCAGCTTGCCGTTGCCGTCCGGGTAGTAGAGGTAGCCATTGACGACGATCGGGCTCTGCCAGTGCAGCCCGATGTTAACGCCGTCGGTCCAGAGTTGCGCACCGGTGGTGGGATTCAGGGCACGGGCCCCGTTGCCGGTGAGGTAGTAGAGCACTCCGTTGGCCAGCACCGGGGACGTTCCGCCGGTCGGCATCCTCCATTGTGGAACCAGCGTGGGCGGCCCGTTAGTGGCGACGACCTTTAGTCCGGAGATTCCGCTGCCGTTGGAGACGAAGATCCAGGACGAGTTGTCCGCGGGATTCACCCACGCCGCCGGCTGGGTGAGCACCTCGCCGCCCTGGGGAACATCGATCAGCTGGAGCTCGCCGCCCTGGTGGCCGGGCCCACCCATGCCGCTGAGGTTGTCCAGGTTGAGCAACCGGAGCTTGGCGTCCTTGCCGCCCTGCACCGCCAGATTCGGAACTTTTGAGCTGGCCGGCGCAGGCACGATCGCCGGCGCCGTGCTGCCCAGGTCCTGGTCGAGCTGGTCCAGCCTGGCCTGATTGCTCGGCGTGTAGCTGTCGATCGGGCCGCCGTTGGCCCCCGTGCCGTCCGCGTTGAGCGCCAGCACGGTGTCCCCGAAGTTGTGCGTGCCGTCGAAGGTGGAGTTGCCGGTGGTGAAGTAGATCTTGTCGGTCGCCGCGTCGTAGGTGATCCCCGGCCGGGCCCACACCGCGGATTGGACCTTGCTGCAGTCGGTGTTGAGGTGCGTGGTCTTGTCGCTGCACAGGGTGTTGAACACGGTTTGGGCACCGGTGGCCAGGTTGATGGTGGTGACGTGGCCCTGGTAGTTGCCCGCATCGCCCGGGTAGCCACCGTTGGCGACATCGAGGTGGGAGCTGCCGTTTCGCGCCGTGGCGATGGCCAGAGCGGAGGACCCCTTCTCGTCGGCAGGCTTGAGAGTGGTGACCTGGGGCCAGCCGAGAGAGGTGACCTCGACGCCGGTGCCGATGGTGTACTTGTGCGCCTTGCCGTCCAGCCCATAGGAGTAGACGAACTGCCCGTTCGGATCGATGGCGGGCGACGACGTCGTGTAGCAAGCGCCCCTGAATGCGTTGTAGTTGATGACGCAGCTGCCGGGCCCGTTCTGCTGGGTCCACACCTGCGTGCCGCTGTGCGCGTCGCTGGCGGTGATCCGGCCGTCCTTGGTGGTGGTGAACAGGAGATCTTGGGTGCCGGTGGCCGTGCTGACACCGGCGCGGTAAACGGCAGGACCATCGGCGGTTCCCGGCAAGGACGCGGTGAAGGCAGGCTTGAGCGTGCTGACGTTGCCGGCACCGATCGCGCTCTCCGAGGTGTTGACCCCCGAGTGTGCGGCGTCGTCACCGAACTGCGGCCACGAGGCCGGGGTCCCTGCGGATGCGGCCGGGGCGATCAGCGCAGCCAGGGCCAGGGAGCCGACGGTGAGTGTCGCGGCGCGCACCGCATTCGATGCAAACATGAAGTCGTCCTGACCACACAAAGTAGGGAAGTGACTACCCAGAGAGGTTGCTCTGGCCGCGTGAAGATCGCAACCCGACCTGCTGGCGCATGCCGTTCACTTGCCGTGGTGTCACCTCATTCGCGCGTTCCGGTACAGTTTGTACATGACTGTGGAACTGACCGTGAGCCAGGCGCGCGCCGATCTCGGGCCGGTGACCTCACGGGCCGAGTACGGCGGCGAGACGACCTACCTGACCAAGCACGGGCACCGGGCTGCCGCCGTCGTACCGGTCGCCGCCGCAGAGCTACTGGAGCAGATCGAGGACCTGGTCGATGATGACGCTGTGCGTGCCGCACTCGCCGGCCTGCAGGGCGGTACCGACGCGCGCATACCGTTTGTCCCCCGCACCCGTCGCCGGACCGAATGAGTGCCGCACGCGATTGAGATCCTGCGGTCCGCCGACAAATTCTTGACCAAGCTCAGCAAGCAGCAGCCCGCCGACGCCGAAGCAATCGAGGATGCCATCGAGAACCTCGGTGAGCACCCGAGGCCGCACGGCAGCACGGCACTGAAGGGGTACACCGGGATCTGGCGGATCCGAGTCGGCAACTACCGCATCTGCTACCAGGCCGAGGACCAGCAGCTGCTCATCCTCGTCATCACCATCAGCACCCGCGACAATGTCTACGCGGTGCTCCGGCGATACCTCGGAAGTTGATCATCGTTGGTAGAGGGCATCGTAGGCGTGCGTGGCAGCATCGAGCTGACTGTGTCGTTGGGCCACAGACCAGGCGCGACTACTGCGGTCGATCGCGAGGGCGGTCCATCCGTGGCCGTCCTCATCACTGATGTGCACGAGCAGGGTGTGGTTGTCGTGCTCGACGCGCGCGCGGGGTGCCCCTCCTCGCACAGCGACCGCGACCGTCTACCGGAGGTGACCACGGCGGCGACGAATGACGTCCACCGTCCACGACTCCCGCTCGGTCGCGCAACTGGGCCGCTGGTGGCATCTGTCATACCCCATCATCGGCTAGGCGACGGCGGTCCACCAGTCGGTGAGCTCCGGTGGGTCGGCGACGATTACCCGTTCGCCTGGTTGCGGGATGGCCAGGACTGCGTCATGTTCTTTTGCTGCCGCTCGGACGCGCTCGGCGGGCTCGGCCCAGGGGTGAAAGGCCAGGTTGAAAGTGGCCCAGTGGATGGGGATGAGCAGGCCGCCGCGCAGATCGACATGCGCCCGGACAGCATCTTCGGGGTTCATGTGGATGTCCGGCCACTGCTCGCCGTAGGCCCCGACCGGCAGCAGCGTCAGGTCGAAGGGTCCGTGCTGGGCGCCGATCGTCGCGAAGGTCGGAGCGTAGCCGGTGTCGCCGCCGAAGAACACGCGGTGCGACGGGCCGACGATCACCCAGGACGCCCACAACGTCGTGTTGCGGGTGAGGCCACGCCCGGAGAAGTGCCGCGCCTCGGCGCAGGTCAGCGTCAGCCCCGCTACCTCGGTGTGCTGACTCCAATCGAGCTCGACGATGCGGTCGTCCGGCACCCCCCAGCCGCGCAGGTGAGCCCCGATCCCCAGCGGCACCACGAACGGCGCGGTCTGTGTGCGCAGCAAGGTCTGTACGGTCGGCAGGTCGAGGTGGTCGTAGTGGTCGTGCGAGATGAGCACGGCGTCGAGCTCCGGAAGATCCTGCAGTGCAACGGGGACCGGGTGCATGCGTCGCGGTCCGAGCACAGTGGAGGGCGAGCAGCGCTGCGACCACACCGGGTCCAGCAGGACGATGGCACCGTCGATCTCGAGTAACGCGCTGGCGTGGCCCAGCCAGGTGACGGCGAGCTCCTCTGACCGGCTCGCCGGCTGCGGTGTGCGCAGGGGTACCGGCTTGGACGGTCGCCCCACCGCTCCCCGAGTGAGTAGCGCCCGCAGCAGCGAACCCTGCTGGCCGGCAGCAACCATGGTGGAGGGCATCGCATTGTGGAATCCGCCGTCGCGGAACTGCGTCGATCCGGCGGCGTAGGGACGGATACTTCTCCGTGAGGCGCCCAGCGCCCTCGAGAGCCCCCACGCGGCGCGCCCGAGCAGCGCTGCGCCGGAGCTGGTCGCGGTGGCCAGGACGGTGCGGCGCAGGGTGGTGGTCACAACCTTCAGGGTGCCACTACGCCGAGCCGTTTCTTCGGGCGGCGTTGGTCAAGCCCGCACCCACCTGCACACCCGCTGAGTGTCGGGCACTCAGTCTGCCGGGCGTCACGCCGACAGCAGCATCGCGAGCACTGCGGTGTCCGGATCCTTATTGGGATCGACCCCGTCACGGCTGACCAGGCCGGTGACCGCGCCGCCGGGCTCAGCCTCTACCCACGCGGCGCGATGAGCCAAGCCCAGGTAGGGGATACCGGGTAGCAGCACACAGCCCGAGGCCACACCACGGCACTCCGGCAGCGAGGGCGTGGTCTCGGCCGGCGGATGCAGCATCAGCAAGGCCGGTGGTTGGTGCAGGCCGAAGCGGCCCGGGCACACCGCTCCCTCACCGAGCACCGGTCCCTCCGCGGTGACCATCCCCACGGCGCCCGGGGCAGGATCCTCGGGCGTGTCCTCGTGAACCCCGAAGACGGTGCTGGTGGCGAGCAGCCCCGGTACGGCGGCCATCCGGACCGCCAGGACCAAGAACTGCGTCCACTCCCTGGTTGACTCGGGCCACCGTCCGGACACCATGAATCCGCGTAGGCAGCCGTCGGCGCGCAGGGGGGACACCTCGACGTTGACGCTCGTCGGTAGCGACATCAGCCGGCCTCCTCGCCTCGACCGTCATCGTGCGCGCGAACCCCGTTGGCACACAAGGCCCCCCGAGTGCCAGCGGTCGTCAGGGAATCGAAGCGGCGGCAACGGGTGTTCCCCAACCATGACGACGTACGTGGTGGCCACCGCCTTCGGCGGCCCTGAGGTCTTGTCCGTGCGCGAGGAACACCTCGCCGAGCCGGGGTCCGGCGAGGTGCTGCTGGACGTGCGCGCCGCGGGAACGAACCCCGTCGACGTCAAGCTGTACAGCGGCAACATGGGCGCCGACGAGTCCACGATGCCGATGCGGCTGGGGTTCGAGGTCGCCGGCGTGGTGCGCGCAGTCGGAGCCGACGTCGCTCAGGTGTCGAGCGGCGACGAGGTGATCGCGTTCCGCATCAGTGGGGGCTACGCCTCGCAGGTGTTGGTGCCTGCCGCCGCGCTGGTGCCGAAGCCGGAGGAGGCCAGCTGGGAGCAGGCGGCCGGGCTCATGCTTGCCGGCACCACCGCGGTGCACGCCTTGGCAGCGACCGCGGTGCGGACGGGAGACACCGTGCTGGTGCACAACGCCTCGGGCGGCGTGGGACTGATGGCCGTGCAGATCGCCAAAGCCCGCGGCGCCCACGTCATCGGTACGGCCGGGGAGGGCAGGCACCAGTTCCTCCGCGACTGGGGTGTGCAGCCGGTGGAGTACGGCCCCGGGTTGGCGGATCGCGTCCGGGAGATTGCGGCTTACGGGGTGGACGCGGCGATCGACCTGGTCGGCACCGACGAGGCTGTCGACGTGTCCTTGGAGCTGGTTGCCGACCGGCAGCGCATAGCGACCATTGCCGCCTTCGAGCGAGCGCAGCGCGATGGCTTCAAGGCCCTTGGCGGCGGTCCGGGCGCCGATCCCGGCACGGAGTTGCGGGACGCCGCGCGGTTGGAGCTGGTGTCCCTTGTGGAGGAAGGACAGCTCGAGGTCGTCGTCGATGAGTCCTTCGCGCTGACCGATGTGGCTGCGGCGCACCAGAAAGTACTCAAGGGACACACGCACGGGAAGATCATTTTGGTGCCGTGAGCGGGCACTTCGCTCAAATGCTGGGTTGCCGCTTGGTGGCCTGGATGTTGTCAGACATCCGGAACACCGCCATAGAGAACTCCGGTACAACTCTGGTCAGCGCAAGGTAGATGATGGCAACGACGGCGCCAACGACGGCGCCAACGACCAGTGCCAGCACTCGGGCGACCGGGGTCTGAATGAAATCGAACGCGACAAAGGCGACGTAGGCCAACGCGAGTAACACGATGACCCGAACGTCGACGCCCCCGGCCAGCTTGAGCTGGTGTCGCTTGTGGTGGAAGCCGGCTCAAGGCCGCCGCTGCGTACCAGAAGGTGCTGCGGAACCGTATCCACTGTGCGGATCGTGTTGGTGCACAGTTGTCCGCGCTTTGCTCTGCAGCCTGATGCGCAACGCGTGACGGAGCAGTGTTCGAAAACTGGCGCTCGACGTGCACACTGATTAGTACTAGTGTTTGACTTATGGACCTGGACGTTGTGCTCGCTGACCCCTGCGGGGTTGAAGCGTGGCGTCTGGTCGAGACCGAGCTGGTGACGGCGACGCGTTCGGTGTGCCAACGCATCGGTGACCTGGAGGCGTTGCGGGTGCGCCTGGTCGCGGACTTGGAAACCCAGGGCACGGCGAAAACCTTGGGTGCGGGTTCGACGGCATCGTGGTTGTCCGGGGTGGCGCGCATCGCCCCTGGTGCGGCCACGCAGATGGTGAACCTCGGCAAAGCCCTCATCGAACGGCCGGACACCGCCGCCGCGGTGGACTCCGGGGCGATCAGTGTCGCCCACGCCAAGGTGATCGTTGGGTTCTTCGCGCACCTGCCCGACGGAGTGCCCGCGGAAGCCCTCCCCGAAAGCGAGATGTACCTGCTGCGGGCGGCGGCCACCGAGAACCCGATCGAACTCGCCCGGCGGGCCGCAGCGCTGCGCCACCTGCTCGAGCCGGTGGAGAACAGCGTGCCCGACGCGGAGAACGCCACCCTGAACGAGTTGTTCGCCGCCACCACCCTGGGTGGTCGCGGGGTCGTGAAGGCCGACTTCGATTCGGAAACCATGGAAATGCTGCACTCCGCGCTGTCCAAGCCCCAACCCGGCGACGACGGCAGCCGCGACACCCGCCCGGCGGCGTTACGTCGCGCGGAGGCATTCACCGAACTGCTGCGCCGCTATCTCAACAGCGGTGCCAGTCCCGTCGAAGGCTACGAACGCCCCCACGTCTCCCTTCTCATCCGCCAAGAGGATCTCGCCGCCGCTGACGGCAGCAACCCCGCCGATCCGGACCGCGTGTCCACATCGGAAGAAGCGCCCGTCACCGACGACGCCACTCCTCCCGCTGCGGCACCTCCTGCTGCGGCACCGGCCGAGCCCTCGCTACGCCCGGACCCCGACCGCGGGGCCTATCAAGCCATGTTCGGTACCGATCCTGTGGCGCCCGGGTGGATGCCCTGGATCGGGCCGATCTCGCCCGCAGCGCCCGGCGTATCGCGTGTGACTGCGAACTGACCGCGATGCTCATCGACGGTGACGGGGTGCCGCTGAAACTCGGGCGCAGTGAACGCCTAGTCTCCCCCGCCCAACGCCGCGCGTTAATCGCCCGCGATCACGGATGTGCCTTCCCCGGGTGTAGTCGTCCGCCTGCTTGGACGCAGGCCCACCACATCCGACACTGGATCGATGGTGGCCCAACCGATTTAGCGAATTTGGTACTCCTGTGTGGACAACATCACCGAGTGATTCACTATGACGGGTGGGACATCCACATGGGCACCGACGGGCACCCCTGGTTCTTACCACCAGCCTGGATGGACCCGCTCCGACAACCCCGGCCGGCACAGCACCGGCAGCACCACACCCACCCCGCCGCCGCATGACCAACGGCGTGGTTCCCGAAGCCTCGGTCTGGCTATACGCCTGGCCGACCGGTGCCCGTAGGCCGCACGTCGGGACGCGGCATGACGAGGTCGTGGTCGAAGGCGAACACGATGGCGGCGGCCCGGTCGCGCAGACCGAGCTTTGTGAGCAGGTGGTTGATATGGGTCTTGATCGTGCCCTCGCCGACCACGAGCTCGCGGCTGATCTCGGCGTTGGTCCTTCCCCGTCCGATGAGCGCCAGCACCTCCCGCTCGCGGCCGGTCAGGGCGCTGAGGGCCGCACCCGCCCCGGCCGGGAGGGGAACTGCCGAACGGTAGATTGCCAAAACGCGGCCGGTGACCGCCGGGTCCAGCCACGCACCTCCGGCGGCTACCGCCCGCACCGCCTGCTGCAGATCCTCAGCAGGCACTCCCTTGAGCACGAAACCGGTCGCGCCGGCCCGCAGCACGCCGGCCAGCACCTCGTCATCGTCGAAGGTGGTGAGCGCCAATACGGGTGGACCACTACCCCGGCGGCGCAGCTCGCGGGTCGCCTGAACCCCGTCGACAACCGGCATCCGAACGTCCATCAGCACCACGTCCGGCTCGAGGGAGGCTACCGCGGCGACGACCTCACTGCCGTCCGCGCACTCACCGACGACGTCGAAGCCGAATGTGACACGGAGGATGCCCCGCAGCCCTGCGCGCACCAGCTCCTGATCGTCGACCAGCAGAACCCGGATCACTTGGTCGCCCGGATCATTTGCTCGCTCGAAACATGCCGGCGTCGAGGGGAAGCGTTGCCCGGACCAACCAGCCGCGCCCGCCGGCCCCGGCCCCGGCCACACAGCATCCGCCGAGCGACTCGGCCCGCTCGCGCATGCTCAGCAGACCCAGTCCCCGGCCGTGCTGCGGTTTTCCTGCGCTGTCGACGGCCAGCGAGGCGGAGGTGGCGTCGACGCAAAACTCCAGCGATATCGGGGCCCCGGGGGCGTGCTTGACCGCGTTGGTCAGTGCCTCCTGTGCGATGCGGTACACGGCCAGGGCGGTGGTGGCCGGTAGCCGATCGGTATCACGGTCGATGGTGAGCGTGACCTCGCCGCCGGCGGACCGAAACTGCTCGACCAGTGCGGGTATGCCGCCGGCGCCCGGCAGCGGTGCGGCATCAGGCTGGCCGTGCTGATGCAGCAGGCCGACCACCGAGCGCACCTCGGCGAGACTGTCCCTGCCGAGCCGCTCAGCCTCAACCAGGGCACGGGCGGCGTCGGCCGGTTCGTGCTCGATTGCCAGTCGTGCGCTGGTGATGTGCAGCAGGGACACCGTCAGGGTGTGCGCGATGACGTCGTGCAGCTCGCGGGCGATGCGGTTTCGCTCCTCGACCCGGACCCGTTCGGTCAGATCCGCCTGCGCGGCCCGCAGTTGGGCGACCAGATCGATCTCGTGGCGGATGAACAGACCCCCGAGGGTGGCCAGGGTGGTACCGGCGATCCAGGCGCCCCAGCCCGGGTCGCGCTGCACCCACAACCACTCGCCGCCGAACAGGAGCAGCGTGCCCACCCAGAACACCAAGCCGTCCCGGCGCCCGCCGATCAGCACACACCACCCGGCGAGCAGGCAGACCGCGAACCACCCCACGTTGCTTGACATTCCGTGGCCCAGGACGGCAATACCTGCGGTAGCAATGGCCGCATAGCCAAGCAGCAATGGACGCCGGGGATCGACCAGGAGAACCCCTGCGCCGATGGCGACAACAGCAGCAGCGACGGCAAGCGGCGGGTTGGGGTTCAGTCGCATCAGACCGATTGCCACGAAGACGGCGAAGACTGCGAGGGGGACCCACCTACCCCGGCGGGGCAAGAGCTCCGCGGGACGGCCCGCGGTGTGGTCGCCACTCATGGTGGCTGATGCTACGGCCGACATCACACGGCGGCCGAGGTCACAGGACGGTTCTGCGCGCGGCGACGACGGTCACGGCCACCGCCAGCACGGCGACCGTGGCCAACGAGCCGGTGGCTGAGCCCAGACCGAGCCAGGGCACGCGCACCGCGTTGGTCAACAGGGTCAGCGGAAGCGGATCGGCGATCACGCGAAGAGCGGAGCCCATCACGCGCGGCGGTGGTCCGCCGGCGCCGAGCAAGAACGAGGGGAAGAACAGCAGCAGTCCAACCGCCTGCGCGGCGCGGGCTGAGGGCAGCAGCGAGCCGAGCAGCACACCGAGGCTGACGAAACCCACAGCGCCCACGGCCAGCGCGGCTGCCACCCGCCATCCGTCCTGCACGGCTGGGATGCCGTACACCGGCCACGCAACAGCCAGCAGCAGCACACAGGCGACGGCCGTCGTGACCAGCCCCACCACCATCTGAGCGATGGCGAACGACCATCGCGGGAAGCCTGCGGCGGCGAAGCGGCGGAGCACACCGCGCTCTCGATAGGACGCCAGGTGGACAGGCAGCATCACCAGCCCCGTCGCGGCGATGACGACCGTGAGGTAGGACGCCACGTACCAGTGAGCGGGATTGGTGCCGGCGAAGGCAGGGTCGGGCTTCGTGCCGAACGAGCCTCCGATGATCAGCATGGTCACTATCGGGAAGGCGAACACGAAGGTGAGGACGAGGGGATCGCGGGTCATCAACTTCAGCTCGGCTCGGACGAGTCGTCCTACGGCAGTGTTCATCGCAACGCTCCTACCGTGTGGTCTTTCGATGTCGAAGCCGCGCCGTCGAGCAGGTCGAGCAGCGCGTCTTCGAGGTCAGGGATCTCGACGCTCAGGTCTTCGGGCACCGGCCCCCACCGCACCAGGGCCGCGCCGACGTGGGCGATCATGCGTCGGTCGCCGTGCACCACGATCCGCTCGCCCGCGCGCTGCACCTCCTGCACCCCGTCCACGTGATCGAGCTCGCCGAGCCGGTCGGCGGCAGCGGAGGCAGCGGGAAGACTGAAGCGGACCGTGGCCCAACGGGCGTGCCGATCCACCAGCTCGGCGGGCGGACCGGAATCCAACACGCGACCATCGCGCATCGCCACCACCCGCCCGCACAGCACCTCCGCCTCGTCCAGCTCGTGGGTCACCAGCAGGACCGTGGTGCCCGCGTCGTGCAGCTGACCCACCGCAGCCCACACGTCGCGCCGGGCCGCCGGATCGAGCCCTTGGGTCAGCTCATCCAAGATCACCAAGCGCGGCCGGTTGAGCAGCGCCAACACCAAGAACAGCCGGTGCCGTTCCCCGCCGCTCAAGGAGGCGAATGCCGACCGTCGCCGTGCGCCGAGCCCGAACTGCTCCAGCAGCTCTTGGCCGTCATGCGTGCGGCGGCTGGCGAACAGCTCGACGGCTTCGGCCACCCGCAACCGGTCGGGCAACGCCGAGTCCTGCAGCTGGCTGCCGATCAGGGGCCGGAGCCGATCAGCGTGGGTGATCGGGTCGTAGCCGAGCACCCGCAGCGTCCCCGCGTCGGGCCGGCGCAGGCCCTGGATGCACTCCACCGTGGTGGTCTTTCCGGCCCCGTTGGCGCCGATGAGACCGACCACCTCGCCGGCCTGGATGTCGAGGTCCACCCCATCGACCACCGACCGGCCACCGTAGGACTTGCGCAGCCCCCGGACCGTGACAACATCGCCTTCGCTCATGGTCCTGAGCGTGCCGCTGCAGCCGTCTCGGCACATCAACCCGTGGGTAGATCTTGCCCTCTGCCGCAGGGTGGAGGCACCTCCGGCTCAGCGGTGTGGCAGCGCAGCCGGCGGGATGAGCTGCAGCACCCCTTCTGCGTTGCCGGCCACCACCACCATGCCGGTCCGTGGGTCGACGGCCACCGAGTTCGGCTGTCGCACCGTCGGCACGTCAGCCAGCACCTTCGGCTGGGCGGGGTCAGCGACGTCGATCACCCGCAGCAGGTTGCTCGCCGTCAGCGTCGCAAACAGCAGCTGGTGCGCGGCGTCGTAGGCCAACCCGTAGGGACGCCCTGGCGCATCGATGCGTGCAAGCTGCTGCACCTGCGGGGTGATGCGCTCCAGGTACACCGCGCCGCCCATGGTGTCGGCGACCGCGACCACCCCGGCAGTGCTGCCGCTCCCTTCGGGCACCCCCGCGGGCGCGAGCGCAAGTGTGTGCGTGAGCTGCTGTCCCACCGGCGCCTGGGCGACCTCGGTGCGGGTACTCGCGTCGTACACCCACACCCCCTGTCCGCGGACATCGGAGACCACGGCGTACTTGCCTACCACCGCCAGGCCGCCCGGCTGCGGTGGTCCGGGCGGCAGCGACGACACCACCGCGCCGTCGCGGATGAAGATCACGCCGCCGCCGAGCTCGTTGTTCACCACCTCGGTGCCGTCCGAGGTCCGCACCGCATTGTGCGGGTTGTGGCCCACCCCAGTGGTCTTGCTCAGTACAGCACCATCGGACAACGACACCGACAGCACCGTGTTCGTCTGCTCCAACGGGGCCAGCGCCGGGCCGTCCGGCGCAACGAGGTCGAGGTGCCGCGGGGCGCCCCCCTCGGTGCCGACCACCTTCCGCACCACCCCGGCATCAAGGTCAACCAGGGCAATGCCGTTCGGATCCTTCAACCCCACGGCGGCGGTGCCGCTGGCTCCGACGGCCACCGCCTCGGGGTTGTTCCCGACCGCGATCACGCGACCAATGGGCGGCACGGCGACCGGTGGCGCCAGGCCGGGCTCGGCCGGTCCCGCCGCGATCGGCGGGTTGCCCGGTGCCTCACCGGGCGAGTTCACCCCCGCAGTGCCCTCAGATCCGCTGCCCGAGCTGCAGCCGGCAACGAGCACCGCGGACGCGAGCAGTAACCCCGCGGCTTTCATTCGCGCCCGAGGCCCAGTTGCCACACGTCCAGGTACCGTGTGGAGAAGCCCGCTTGGCAGTACCCGAGGTAGAAGTCCCACATGCGCATGAAGGTCGCATCGAAGCCGAGCTCCAGCACCTCGTCGGCCCGGTCGGAAAACGTGCGCCGCCACCGGTCCAGGGTACGGGCGTAGGACAGCCCGAGCCGGCGCGACTCGATCACCCGCAAGCTCGTGTGCTCTTCGTTGACCTCGTCGATGGCTTGCAGGCTGGGGATGATCCCGCCGGGAAAGATGTACTTGTGAATCCAGCTGTACGAGCCTGCGGTGGCGAGCATCCGGTCATGCGCCATGGTGATGGCTTGCAGCCCGAAGCGGCCGCCGGGCGCCAGCAGCCCGTCGATGGTGCGGAAGTACTCGTTCCAGTACTCCTTGCCCACCGCCTCGACCATCTCCACGCTGACCACGGCGTCGAACTGGCCGCGGACCTCGCGGTAGTCGGACAGCCGCACCTCGATCATGTCGCTGAAGCCCGCCGCGGCAATACGCTGCTCGGCCAGCGTCTTCTGCTCGGCGGATAGCGTCACGGTCAGCACCGTGGCCCCGCGCTGCGCCGCCCGAACGGCCAGACCACCCCAGCCACTGCCGATCTCGAGGACGGAGCTGCCCGGGCCCACCCGTGCCATGTCCAGGATGCTGTCCATCTTGCGTTCCTGGGCGTGCAGCAGCGGCTCGCCGTCGTCCGGGCCACCCTGGCTGGCGAATGCTGCCGCGGAGTAGCTCATGGTGTCGTCGAGGAACAGCTGGAACAATGCGTTGGACAGGTCGTAGTGCCGGTGGATGTTCTCCCGCGCGCCGTCGAGGTCATTCGCCTCGGTGCTGGGCTGTCCGCGGTCGACGAAGCGGCGAAGACGTTGCAGCGGAATCGGGATCAACGTCGCCATCCGGGCGGCCAGCGGGGCGAGTACCTCCGGCAGCGCGTCAGAGTCCCAGTCACCCACCATCCAGGCCTCACCGAAGCCGATCAGACCATCGGCGCCCAGGCGCTGGAAGAAGTCGTCGGGGCGTACCAGGCGCATCGTCGGCGAGTCGGTGCCGCCCGCACCGCGGCAGCTGCCGTCGGGTAACTCCACGCGCAGATCCAGCGGGTCAACCGCCCGCAGGAACAACTGCCGGGCGATCCGGGCGCGGAAGGCGTTGTCCGGCGGGGTAGCCAGACCGGGCCAGTGTCCTTCGGCGGGCCGGGGTACTCGGCGAGCACCGGTGGACAGATGTTGACGGGACGGCGTGGTGATGCTCACCGTGACCCCTCCCAACTTGATCGACGTGGATGTGGCTGCACCGGAAGTCGCTTGTCCTTCCGACCTTGTAGGTAGAGCTGGATGCCGTGGCGGCGGATGAGGACGCTGACCCGCAGGCTCGGCCAGATGTGGCGGGCGATCGTGGTGAGCAGGGTCCGGGGGTTGGCCGCGATGCGGGTCCCGCGCAGGGTCGCCACGAATGGCGTCGTCTCCCGCTCCGCGTCCGCCGCGGGCTCGGCCGCACCCGTCGTCGGGTCGGTGGCCGCCGCGGGTAGCACCAACGTGATGCTCACCTCGAGCTGCTCCCCGGGATCGGTGATCCGCATCTGGTAGTGGCCGGCAGTGGTGAAGAAGGGGGAAACGGGGAACGCCTTGTCCACCTGCGCGCGGCCGTCGGTGTCGCGGTGTACCTCGTACACGTGGCGCCCGGCGTAGGTGTTGTGCACCTCGGCCAGCACCACATCCACGCTGCCGTCCGCGTTGTAGAGCCAGTGCACCGAGAGAGGGTTGAACACGTAGCCGAAGCACCGCGGCTGGGCCAAGGTGAGCACCCGGTGCGGACGCGGACGATCGTGCGCGGCGCACCAACGATCCACCGCGCCCCGCAGTGTCGTGGCGACACCATCGAAGTGGTCGGCGCCGCGAAACGCCGACATCCGCCCCGTCCAGCCGGGCAACTGGCGCGGGTGTCCTTGGTCGTCGAGGGTATCCAGGTCGACGAGCCACGGGCGCAAGCTGTTGGCGAACACGTGGCGCACCGGTGCGAGCCGGGTATGGCTGATCACCGCGTCGTACAACCAGGGGCCGGTCGTCCCACGTTCGGTGACCGAGGCAGGAGCGTGCATCACCATCGGGCACCGAGCGATTCCGCGGCCCGCGCACCGGAAGCGCAGCCATCCTCGTGAAAACCCCAGCCGTGGTAGGCGCCGGCAAACGCAGTGCGACCGCCGTTCAACTCGGGCAGACGCTGTTGGGCAGCAACGGAGTCCATTGTGTAGATCGGGTGCGTGTAGTCCATTGTGGCAATCACCTTCGCGGCGTCAACTCCCGCAGTCTGGTTCAGCGTAACCACGTACGTGTCGGCGGCGTCGAGGCTCTGCAGCCGGTTCATGTCGTAGGACAGCGCGGTCAGCTCGCCGTGCTCACCCGCCGCGCAGGAAGGCATCCGGTAGTTCCACGACGCCCGGGCTCCCGAGTGTCGCGGCAGCACCGAGGTGTCGCGGTGCAGCACGGTCTCGTTGTGCGAGTAGGAGAACGCGCCGAGAACCTGGCGCTCGGCGGCGCTGCGATCGTGCAGCAGGGCAAGTGCGTCGTCGGCGTGCGTGGCGATGACGACCCGGTCGAAGTCGTGGGTGGCGCCGTCACCGTCGGTGATACCGACCCCGTCGGCGTGCCGCGTCACGGCGCGGACCGGGGTATTCAGTCGGGTGGCGTTGAGCTGCTTGGACAGGGCTTCGACGTAGGTTCGCGATCCGCCGGTGACGGTGCGCCAGGCGGGGGATCCGCCGACGGAGAGGTAACCGTGGTGGGCGAAAAAGCGAAACAGGTACTTGGCGGGGTACTGCAGGGAGGTCGCCGGTCCCGCCGACCACACCGCGGAGACGAACGGCACCATGAAGTGCCGCACGAAGTACCTTGAGTAGCCGCCCAGCTCGAGGAAGCCGCCCAGGGTGAGTGTGTCGAGATGGTCGGCGGCCAGCACCCGGTGGGCCTGGCGATGGAACTTCTTCACCTCGGCGAGCATCCGCAGGTAGCGGGGATCGGCCGCATGGGGGGAGGCGAACAGGCCGCGTAGCCCGCGCGCGCCTGCGTACTCCAGACTACAACCGTCGCAGTGCACGGACATCGACATCTCAGACGGCTGCGTCGCGAGGCCGAGCTCAGCAAATAGCTTGAGCAGCGTGGGATAGGTGCTCCCGTTGTGCACGATGAAGCCGGAGTCCACCGCGATGGTGCGGCCGCTGCTGTCGACGACGTCGTGGGTGTGGGCGTGGCCACCGAGGCGGTCATCGGACTCGAACAGGATGACCTCGCCGGCGCGACTCAGCACGTGCGCGGCGGTCAACCCGGAGACGCCGGAGCCGACCACGGCGATCCGCTCGCACGTGCCCCCGCTGGCCTGGCTCGTCATCGGATCTCCTTTTGCGCGGCTACGTGTCGACTGCTGGGGATTCGCGGCAAACCCCGCTGACGGTTCAACCAACAGGCTGCAGCGGCACTGCCAGCTGACCCTGTTCCGCGGCGTCGAAGGCCTCCCGCAGCACCGGATCGACGGTCCGGCCCAGCGCCGCCGCACACCCCATCACGGCGAGGGCGTTCCACAGTGAGGCGTGCCGCAGCATGGTGTGGTCGTCACCGGGCACGACAAATCGCGCAAGCCGCTCGGGTACGCCCCGCGCGCGTTCGGCCCACCGCGCCGACAAGCGCGGCGACACCCAGCGGTCGGCCGACCCGTGGGCCAGTACTACGGTGCGCCCGCGAACGGGCGTCACGCTGTCGCTGTCGGGAAGCCAGGGGGCGAAGCCGACGACACCGGTGACGCGCGGATGATCGGCGGCGGCGACGGCCGCTCGCCCACCCATCGAGTGCCCGAGCAGGACCACCGGACTGTGACCGGCCAGTTCGTCCAGCACGGCGCGCACATCGGTGGCGGGCGCTTGGGCCGCCCCGTTCCACCCTCGGTAGCGGTAGTTGACGGTGCCCACTGCCACGTCGGGTAATCCGCGCTGCACGGCCTTGGCGAAGGGCTGCATCCGCAACTTGGCGAAGGACCACCGCATCGGCTGCATCTCGGAGTGCGCCTTGCCACCGGGCAGTACCAGGACGATTGGTTCGTCGGCGCGGGGCGGCCGTTGCCAGTCGATGTGAGGAAGTGCGCTCATACCCACATCTTCGTTGCTGCTCTACGGTGCGGCCCGATGAGGGCGGTCACACCCATGGCTTACAGAACGAACCAGAGAACAATCCCGATGACGAGGAGGACGACCACCACGGCAATCGCGGGAAGCAGCCACTTGGGGTGCCGCGTAGCCCCGAATGCCGCCCCGTTGGCGTAGCGAGTGGGAGCCGCAGCGATCGGCTGATCCAGCGTCCACGGCGGCAACGTCCCTTCCGGACGCAACGGAGGTGCGCTCCGATTGCCCGCTGCCCCTGTAGTTCCCCTGGCCCAGGGCGGCGGCCCGACGTTCGAATATCCGGACGTCGCCGCGCCCGGCCGCACCACCTGCGTGCGGTCCGCCTCAGCGGACTGGGGTTGGCTCGGTGGCGCGCCGCGGGGCACCATCTGCGTGCGATCGTCGGGCACGGCCGTAGCAGGAGTCGGTGCGGGGGAGCGCGACGCAGGGGGAGTCGGCGCAGGGGGAGTCGGCGCAGGGGGACTCGATGCAGCGCGACGAGGGACGACCTGGGTGCGTTCAGCCGTCATCGGCGTCGATGTGGCTCCTGGGGCGGCCCGGCGGACCACTTGGGTGCGATCCTCGACAGGCGCGCGCGGCGTAACCGACGGGGTCTGTTCGTCGGCCGCGGACTCCTCGCCCCACCGGTAGGACGGGGGGAACGGACCGCCCGCGGCCGGGCCGCTACCGGCTGAGGCGAGGATGCGGTCACGCCGCACGCGGAACTCCTCGGCGGTGATCTGCCCGGCGGCCACCTCCGAGTCGAGCTTGCTCAACTCGTCGCGCAGCGCCACGGTGCGTCTCCCCTCACCTGATCAGACCGTGCATATTGTGCACGGCGCGGCCGCCGACCGAACCAGGACGACAGATCGGCGCGCCCGCGTGCGGCGTATCCTGAGGATATGGCCTGGTACAGCAGTATATTCGGCGGCACTTCCAGCATGGTCGGCACGGAAGACGCGCTGCCCGGTCGCGAAAAGCCAATGGCGGTCGCGGACGCGCACTACGTCAACCAGCACTCGATCCGGCCGCCATTTCCGGACGGCATGGCGACTGCGGTGGTGGCCATGGGCTGCTTCTGGGGAGCTGAGCGCATCTTCTGGCAGCTCGACGGCGTGTACTCCACGGCGGTGGGTTACGCCGGCGGCATCACCCCCAACCCGAGTTACGAGGAAACCTGTTCCGGCCGTACCGGTCATACCGAATCGGTGCTGGTCATGTTCGATCCGAGCAAGATCTCCTACGAGCGTCTGCTACAGGTGTTCTGGGAGAGCCACGACCCCACGCAGGGCATGCGCCAGGGGGCGGACCGGGGTACGCAGTATCGCTCCGCGATCTATTCCACTGACGACGCGCAGCTGCAGGCGGCCCGCGAGTCGGCGGCTGTGTACCAACGGGAGCTGACCAAGGCCGGTCGCGGAGAGATCACCACCGAGATCGCGCCGCTGGTTGACGGCGGGTTCTACTACGCCGAGGGTTATCACCAGCAGTATTTGGCCAAGAACCCGAATGGTTACTGCGGTATCGGCGGCACCGGCGTTTCGTGCCCGATCGGGCTCGGGGTTGAGCGCGACGCCTCGTAGGACCCCCGCGGGGGTACCTGCGGCGGCGGATCGCCAAGGACGCTGCGCGGCTCGGGGCCGGTGACCATCGATTAGTTCGCCAAGTTTGCCGACGAAGAGCTGATGCTCGACGCCTGGTCGCAAACTTCCGAATGCCAGTAGTAAGTCTCACAACCGCACAGTTGACGCCGGGTACGCAACCTCATCGGCGTTTGTGCCGTGCAGCGCAGCCCGGAGGATCAGGCCGCGAGAGCGGCGCCGAGTACGAGAAGCGCCAGTGTGAGCAGGGCGATCAATCCGCGTAGGACGAGCGCGCGTCGTGCACCGCGGGCGACCTCCGCGCGCAGGCCCGGGTCGCCGGAGTGCTCGGTCGCGGCCTGCCGCAAGACCGTCATTCGACGGGCCTGCGCCATCCCGATGACGCTGATCACCACCAGGGCCACCGCGACGACGGCGGTTGCGACGAGCGCACCGTCCCAGCGGTGATGACGGAGCAGCGCACCGCCGGTGACCAGCGCAACCAGTAGAGCACCGGAGCCGACGACGCCGTGCGTTCTACCCAGTGTCCGGAAGAACGGCACGCTGTCCTCAGGTGTCAGCGCACTACGCGTCGCGTGTGCTACCTCGGCGATCACGACCAGGCCGCCGACCCAGATCGAGGTAGCGACGATGAACAGCGCCACCAGGCCGGTGTCGAGGACGCGCGTCATGTGAGCGCCAGGTGGGCGATGCACAACTCGGGCTCGACGAAGGGCTCGAGTCGGAGCCCGACGGCAGTAGACCCGCGCTGCCTGAGCGCCTCTCTGAGCAGCCCCAGGTGCACCGAGCACACGACGTCAGGGTGATCGCGGGCCACGGCGCGAAATGGGCAGGCGCGCATACGAATCTGTGGCGCCTCAGGCTCGCCTCGCAATTCGGGCTCGAAGCCGAGTTCGGCGAACAGCGCGGTCACCTGCCGCGCCGCGTCGGGCACATGCTCATCGGATCGGGCCTGTGGCGCGGCGTGCAGCTCGCGTGCCCACTGCCTACCGGCGTGTTCCGCCTTCTCCGAACGGGCGTGCGGGGTGTCGCCGAAGTTGGCCGCGAGCAGTGCGCTCAGCGCGGCGTACCCGGCCTCCGTTTCGGCAGTGGTACGTCGGATCGCTTGGTACACGATGCGCGGCCGTCCGGCGCTGGCCCGCGACTGCGGCCGGCTGCTGACCAGTTCGGCGCGTGTGAGTACGTCGAGGTGGAATCGGATTGTGCTCACCTGCAGGCCCAGCTCGCCGGCCAGCGCGTGCGCGTCCGCGGCCCCACAGCGGAAGAGCAGCTCAATCAGGTGCCTTCGGGTGGCCGATCCCAGAGCGTCGTGCGTCGAAACCGGGCGTCCCGTCGTCATCCGGCCATCCTCCTCCGGCGACCCGGCGCCGCGTCGTAGGCCTAGTTTAGAAGATCGTCATCATCTAAACTACGGGTTGCAGACAGAAGTGCCATCATCGGGAGAATCAGATGCAGCAGGTCGCGACGCGAAATGCGATGTACGACGCCGTGGCCAAGCTGGATCCGACATGACCGCGCTGGCCCCGACGCCGATCCAGACCACGCCGTACCCGGCCAGGCAGGCGCGCAAGGGCAACATCCTCACCAAGCTGCTGAATACGACCGACCACAAGACAATCGGCTTGATGTACCTGGTGACCTCGTTCGCCTTCTTCATAGTCGGCGGGTTGATGGCGCTGCTCATGCGGACGGAGCTCGCCCGGCCCGGATTGCAATTCCTGTCCAACGAGCAGTACAACCAGTTGTTCACCATGCACGGCACCATCATGTTGCTGCTCTACGCGACGCCGACGGTGTTCGGGTTCGCCAACTACATCCTGCCGCTGCAGATCGGCTCCCCGGACGTCGCCTTCCCCCGGCTGAACGCGTTCTCCTACTGGCTGTTCCTCTTCGGTGGGCTGATCACCCTGTCCGGCTTCATCACGCCTGGCGGTGCGGCCGATTTCGGCTGGTTCGCCTACACCCCGCTGTCCGACGCCGTGCACTCCCCGGGCGCCGGGGCCGACCTCTGGATCACCGGGCTGACCATTGCCGGTCTGGGCACCATCCTCGGCGCCGTCAACATGATCACCACAGTGGTGTGTCTGCGCGCACCGGGCATGACGATGTTCCGGATGCCCATTTTCGTGTGGAACATCCTGGTCACGATGATCCTGGTGCTCATGGTGTTCCCGCTGCTGGCGGCCGCGCTGCTGGGTCTGCTCGCCGATCGGCAGCTCGGCGCGCACCTGTTCGACCCGGCCAACGGCGGGGCGATCCTGTGGCAGCACCTGTTCTGGTTCTTCGGCCATCCTGAGGTCTACATCGTGGCCATCCCGTTCTTCGGCATCGTGAGTGAGATCTTCCCGGTGTTCAGCCGCAAGCCGTTGTTCGGCTACAAGGCTTTGGTCTATGCGACGGTGGGGATCGGCGCGCTGTCGATGGCGGTGTGGGCGCACCACATGTTCGCCACCGGCGCGGTGCTGCTGCCCTTCTTCTCCTTCATGAGCTTCCTCATCGCCATCCCCACCGGCATCAAGTTCTTCAACTGGATCGGCACGATGTGGAAGGGGCAGCTGACCTTCGAGACGCCCATGCTGTTCGCCCTCGGCTTCCTCGTCACCTTCCTATTTGGTGGGCTCACCGGGGTCATCCTCGCCAGCCCCGCGTTGGATTTCCAGGTCTCGGACAGCTACTTCTTGGTGGCGCACTTCCACTATGTCCTGTTCGGCACCATCGTGTTCGCCACCTACGGCGGCATCTACTTCTGGTTCCCCAAGATGACCGGCCGGATGATGGACGAGCGCCTCGGCAAATTCCATTTCTGGCTGACCTTCGTCGGATTTCACACCACGTTCCTGGTGCAGCACTGGCTGGGCAACGAGGGCATGCCGCGGCGCTACGCCGACTACCTGCCCTCCGACGGATTCACGACCTTGAACACCGTCTCCACGATCGGCGCGTTCATCCTCGGCGCTTCGATGCTGCCATTCATGTGGAACGTCTTCATCAGCTACCGCTACGGCGAGGTGGTCACCGTCGACGATCCCTGGGGCTACGGCAACTCCCTGGAGTGGGCGACCAGCTGCCCGCCGCCGCGACACAACTTCACCGAGCTGCCGCGGATCCGCTCCGAGCGGCCGGCGTTTGAGCTGCACTACCCGCACATGTCCGAGCGGATGCGGGCAGAGGCGCATGTGGGCAGCAAGCATGCGGCGCCATCCGAGCTGGTGACGAATGTGGTGGAACCGGACGCCACCAGCGGAAGTGATCCGCAATCGAGGTAGTTTTGTCCAGTGCCCGAGCTGCCGGAGGTCGAAGCGCTGGCCCATCACCTGCGTACGCACGCGGCGGGCACCGTGATCGGCCGCGTCGACGTCGCCGCGCTCACCGTGCTCAAGACCTTCGACCCACCGGTGACCGCACTGGTGGGTCGAACGGTCACCGGTGCGACGCGGCACGGCAAGCACCTCGACCTCGACTGCGACGGCCTGCACCTGGTGGTGCACCTGTCCCGGGCCGGCTGGCTGCGGTGGTCGGACTCGCTCGGTGCCACGCCGCCGAAGCCGGGCAAGGGACCGCTCGCGTTACGGGTGCACTGCGGAACACCCGCTGGCGCACCGGGTTTCGACCTCACCGAAGCAGGTACCCAGAAGCGCTTGGCGGTGTGGGTGGTCCGCGATCCGGCCGAGGTGCCCGGCATCGCCAAGCTCGGTCCGGACGCGCTCCAGGTGGACGTGGCGACCTTGTCGGAGCTGCTGGCCGGCAGGCGGGAGCGGCTGAAGACGCTGCTGGTGAACCAGTCGTGGATGGCCGGCGTGGGCAACGCGTACTCCGATGAGATTCTGCACGTCGCCCGGCTGTCGCCGTTCGCCGCTGCCGGCAAGCTGACGCCCGAGCAGGTCCAGCGCTTGCACGACGCGCTCACCGAGGTGTTGCACTCGGCGGTGGAGCGCTCCGTCGGGCAAGACGCGGCGCGGCTCAAGGGTGAGAAGCGGTCGGGGCTGCGCGTGCACGCCCGTACGGGGCTGCCGTGTCCGGTCTGCGGCGACACCGTGCGCGAGGTGTCGTATGCGGAGCGCTCCTTCCAGTATTGCCCGACGTGCCAGACCGGTGGCAAGCCGTTGGCCGATCGCCGGATGTCGCGGTTGCTGCGCTGAGTTTGATGCACAGAATGGGACCCCCAGCGTGGCGCCCAAGTACGCGTCGCGACACAGTAGGGGCATGGCTGACGACGACGACAACGACCTGAACGCAGAGATGCTGGACGCCAGCGAGAGCACGGACTCCGACGAACTCGGCGAGCGCGTCGGGGACTCCATTGCCGAACCCCCCGAGAACTGGGCCGCGTCAGACCGGGTGGGCACCACGGAGCGGGAGGAGCGCGAGGGCGAGACGCTGGACGAGCGCCTGGCCGAGGAGCGCCCTGATGTCGCACCCGTGGAGCAGCCCGATCGTCCCTCGGCCAACACCGACCCGGAGGATCTGGACGAGTCGATCGATGACGTCGTCGTCGCGGGCGAGCCGGTGGACGGCGAGGACATCGCTTACGACTGACGTCCGTAGCCTGAGGTTCCGTACCCGATCCGTATCCTGGGGCAATGGCGAACTGGAACGTTGGAGTACCCAAGCAGCTGACCGATCGGCTACCAGCGCGGATCTCGGGTGGTCACTCGCCGGTGGTGCCGGTGGTGCGGCTGCACGGCATCATCGCCTCGGGCGCCGCCGGGCTTGGTCGTCAGCTGCTCAATGCGGACAGTGTCGAGGGGGCGCTGAACCGGGCGTTCACCGCCGACGGGGCTCAGGCCGTGGCCTTGGCGATCAACTCACCGGGTGGTTCGCCTACCCAAAGCCAGCTCATCGGCAGCCGGATCCGCCAGCTCGCCGCCGAGCACGAGCTGCCGGTGATCGCCTTCTGTGAGGACGTCGCGGCGTCGGGTGGGTATTGGTTGGCCTGTGCAGCGGACGAGATCATCGCGACCCCGACCTCGTTGCTCGGCTCCATCGGTGTGGTGTCCTCCGGGTTCGGACTGGAGGGGCTGATCGCCAAGCTCGGGGTGGAGCGGCGGCTGCACACCGCAGGCACCAACAAGGCGCGGCTCGATCCGTTCTCTGCGGAGAAGGACGACGACGTGCAGTGGCTGTTGGGCATGCAATCCGACATTCACGACGAGTTCGGTGCGTGGGTGCGGGAGCGCCGGGGGGACAAGCTCGTGGGCACCGACGAGGAGCTGTTCACCGGCGAGGTGTGGATTGGCCGCAAGGCGCTGGAGCTCGGGTTGGCCGATGGACTTGGAACCCTGCGCGAGGTACTGGCGCAGCGCTACCCGGACGCCGAACTGCAGGCGGTGCACGCCCGCAAGTCGCTGGCCGCGCGCTTGGGGTTGCCGGCAGCCGCTGCGCCGGGTGGGTTGCCGGAGGCAGCAGTCGCGCTGGTGGGTGCATTGGAGCAGCGTGCGAGCTGGGCCCGCTTCGGGCTGTGAAACCGGGAGGCCCGGACCAGCCCGGCATGGGAGCATGGGCGGGTGAACGCATCGCCGAGCACAACCGTCGCTGAGCTGCCCGCCGAGCTGCCCTCGGGCGTGGTGCTGCTCGATGTCCGCGAGGAGGACGAGTGGTCTGCCGGGCATGCGCCCGAGGCGATGCACATCCCCATGGGCGAGGTGCCCGGACGGCTGGGCGAGATCCCCGCCGAGGCTCAGTTGTTGGTGGTCTGCAAAGCAGGTGGGCGCTCGGCCAGGGTCGTGGCCTATCTCGACCAGGTGGGACGCAGCGCGGTGAACGTCGAGGGCGGTATGGCGGCGTGGGCCGCCTTCGGTCGACCGCTGGTTGCCGATGGGCCCCACGAGCCATGCGTGATCTGACGCGTCAGTTCTGCCACCGCTGCGCGGCTGCCCATCCCGTGCTGGGCCGCCCGATGCAGTGGTGTCCCCGCTGTGGCGGCGTACTTTCGGCGCCCACGACCCAACGTCCCGTCACCCTGCGGTGGGTGGCCAAGCCCCCGCCGCGGGAATCTGCGCCACCCCCGGCCAAGCGCGAGCTCGGCCCCACCCCGCGGTACTCCTCGCTCCCACGCTGGGGGCTGCCTCGTGGCCCCTGGGCGCCGACCACGGTGCCCACGCCGCCGACTGCGGCGGAGCGGATGAAGGCGCATGCGCACAGCGCGCGGCCGTTGCTGCTGGCCGCGACCACGGTGCTGGTCCTTGCCGCGCTGGCCGAGTTGTGGCGCTATCTCGTCTTGCTGCGTAGCCGCACCGAGCTGCTGCCCGCGCGAACGGTGGCGATCTCCGACTCAACGGTGCTCGCGGCGGGGGTTTTGGCGCCGGTGGTGGTGGTGATCGCCGTAGTCACGTGCACGCTTTGGCTGATCCGGGCCCGCGCCGCGGCCGCGACGCGGATCGAACGTCGCGATCCCCGCAGCCCGCGCAGCGTGGTGGTGGCGGTGGTGGTGCCGGTGTGGAACCTGGTGATGCCCGGCGTGCTGCTCACCGAGCTGGAGCGAGCCATCAATACCGAGCTGGAGCGAGGCATCAGCACAACGGCGTCTCCCCCCTCGCGGCTGCTGCGCGCATGGTGGGTGAGCTGGGTGGTGAGTGTCCTGCTGGCCGCCGGGGTGTGGTTGCTGCGCCTGCGCCACACGGCGCAGGCGCAAGCAGACGGCGTTTTGCTTGCCGCGCTTTCGGATCTGGTCGCGGCAGGCACCGTGGTGCTGACCTATCTGCTGGTGCTGCGCTGCACCGAGGCCCTCAGTGGGGGCGCCGCGCGCAAGCGTTCACGGCAACGTCGGTGGGTGGCCTCGGTGCCCATTGCGGCAGCGGGCACGACGTAACGCGTGAGCAGCAGCGCGCCGCTGGTGGTGGCCCATCGTGGCGCGTCGGCCGAGCTGGCCGAACACACCCTGGGTGCTTACGAGCTGGCGCTGCGCCACGGTGCCGATGCGCTGGAGTGCGATGTGCGCCTGACCCGCGACGGCCACCTGGTCTGTGTGCACGACCGCAGGGTCGACCGCACCTCCACCGGACGGGGCGTGGTCAGCGAGATGACGTTGCAGGGCCTGGCGGAGCTGGACTTCGCCAGCTGGTACGACCCGCTGCCGGACAACGCCGACGCGCTGGTCACCGACGCACCGGCAAGCCGCGAGCCGGCGCCGCCCAACATGCTCACCCTGAGCCAGCTGCTGGAGCTGGTCGTCGACTCCGGCCGCCCCGACGCCAAGCTGTTCGTGGAGACCAAGCATCCGGTCCGCTACGGCGGCTTGGTGGAGGCCAAGCTGCTGGCGGAGTTGCACCGGTTCGGGGTGGCCGCGCCGCCCTCAGCGGCGGACGCCCGCGTGGTGATGATGAGCTTCTCGCCGAGCGCGGTCTGGCGGGTCAGCCGCTCGGCGCCGATGCTGCCGACCGTGCTGCTCGGGCGCACTCCCGCGGCGGTGGCCCCGATCACCGCAGGCACGGTGGGAGCGACCGCAATCGGTCCGGGTATCGCGCTGCTCCGTGCGGACCCGACGATGGTGCAGCGGGCTGCCGAGCAGGGGCGCGCGACCTACACCTGGACGGTGGATACCGTCGAGGACGCGCTGTTCTGCCGCGACCGGGGCGTGCGGTGGTTGGCCACCAACCATCCGCAGCGCATGCGCCACTGGCTCAGCTGAGACCGATCGGTAGGTTGGCCGACTGTGGCAAAGAAAACTGGACGCAAGGCGGGCCCCAAGGTAGGGCGCACCCGCACCGAGAAGGCCGCCCGAGCGGTCGTCGTCAGCAGGCCGTTCGAGGGTCTGGCGGCGGAGTGCGACCTGGTGGCGCTGCGGGAGTTCGTCCCGTCCGCCACCGCGCAGCTCACCCTCGCCGAGCCCGGCCGCCCCGTTCTGCTCGGCACGGTGCTGCCGATGGCCTCGGCCGCCCTGGTGCGCGCCGGTGACGAGAACGGCGGTGATGAGCTGGGTCTCATCGGCCTGCAGGTGCAGAACCGCTCGGATGACGTCAGCCGTGATCTGGGGGCAGCCATTTCGTGGGCGCGTCACGCCAGCCCCGGCGAGTCGCTGGACCTCGCCGACGGCAGTGACGGCCCCCGCACCCAGGACCTGCTGGACGCGAGTGCGGAGTTGACGATCACCGTGCACTCGGATTTCGCCTGGTGGCTGCCGGAGGGGCAGACCCCCACCGCCGAGGTGACGGCGAGCCTGCAGCAGGCCAACGAGGCCATCCTGCCCACGGCGCTGCTGCAGGCCGAGGGTGTGCGCAGCGCCTGGTGGGTGGACGCCGGCGAGAAGGCGCACCTGCGTTGGGTTCGGCCCGAGAACGAGGATGCGTTGATGTTGGCCTTGGCGCGGGTGCACACCGCTGGTCAGCTGACCCTCGGTGATGGCTCCCGCTACGCCGGTTCCTTTCGAGCGCACGGCCTGCTGGTGCCCGTGTTCGACCTCGACCGCGAGCAGCACGCTCAGGAGTGGGCGGCGGCGACCACCAGGCTCGGCGCGGCGCTGGATGAGGCGTTGACCGTCGACCAGCCGCTCACCGCGGACCAGCGCCGTTCCCGGGACGGCCTGCGCAACCGTCAGGTGACTATTCGCTGAGTCCCGTCACTTCCCGCTGAGCAGGTTCTTCTGGATCTGCTTGTCCGCCGCGATCGCGGCCCAGAATGGCGCGGCATTAGCCGTCCACTGTGAACCTCCGTCAAAGGGCACGGTCGTCGTCACCAGGCCGCCACGCATCGCCCAGCCCAGTCCGACCAGGTTCCAGATGTGGTCCCCGGAGTCGACGGTGAACGAGCTGGTTCCGCTGGTGAGCATCGGAAAGAGCGTGAACGGGTTGAGCACGGTGCCGGCGCTGGAGGTCTTGGCGAGCAGGGCGGAGAGAAACTGGCGTTGATGCTTGACCCTGGTCACGTCGGAGTCCGGGAAGTCGTGCCGGTCGCGGACGTAGGCCAGCGCCTGCGCACCGGTCAAATCCTGGCAGCCGGGGGCGAAGTGGGCGCCGGAGAACGGGTCGTTCATTCCCGGCGGGTCGATGCACATGTTCACCCCGCCGACCGCGTCGACCATGTTGGCGAAGCCGCCGAAACCGATCTCGGCGTAGTGGTCGATGTGCACCTTGGTGGCCTGCTCCAGCGTCCGCACCAGCAGCGGTGCCCCGCCAAGGGCGAAGGCGGCGTTGACCTTGTCCTTGCCGTGCCCGGGGATGGACACCTCGGAGTCGCGCGGGACGCTGACCAGCGTGCTGTCGCCACTACCGGAGGGGATGTGCAAGATCATGATCGTGTCGGTGCGCGAGCCGCCCGCGTCCTGCGCGCTACCGGTGGACAGCGCCTTTTCCTGCTCGGGGGTGAGTCCGGCGCGGCTGTCGGAGCCGACCATCAGCCAATTGGTGCCCGGGGTATTCGCGATACGGCCCGGGTAGTCGGCCAGGGCTTCCGTGCGGTTCAGGGTGGAGTCGAGGTAGAAGGTGAACCCAACGATCGCCAGGATGAGGATGAGGAAGACGATGCCGATGCGCCTGCCCCAGTGCGGTCGGCGACGACGGGGCGTTCCGCGCGGGGGTTGTCCCGATCCCCCGTCACCGGGGCCGCGGCGGCGCGGGTCGCCGTAGGGGTCCCGGTATGGGCCATCGCGGTAGGGATCCTCCCGGTAAGGCTCGTCGCGGTAGGGCTGTGCTTGGTAGGGCTTGGGCCGCTGGGTGGGGGCGTATTCGTCGCCGTAAGCCGGTCGCCGAGGTGCAGAGCTCGGCTGAGCGCCCGCCTGCGACCAGGCTCGCGCCCGCGGTTGCGGGCTCTGCGGCATCGCCCGCGTCGGCTCGTCGTTCCTGCCGCGTGCCGGATTTCTGCCGCCGTTCCAGCCATCCATGTGCAGCGACGATACGCAGTACGGCTGAGGACGGGCTAAGGGTGCGG
>JAABUH010001283.1_pt1 | contig 29256 bp, 19 predicted proteins | sample 5559121 | NCBI WGS metagenome assembly JAABUH01 (sample SAMN10711871, study PRJNA513364) | rock metagenome | isolation source: Antarctica rocks | place: Antarctica: Victoria Land, Battleship Promontory nord | collected 2015-12-28
TTGATCTATAGTGAGTCAGTTGATCCTGAGATAGCTAAAGCTGCTGGCTGTAGTTCTCGCCTTGTCCGAGCAATATGTTCGAACATTGGTTGCTTTGGCATTTCTAGAGCCCATCGAAACAGTAGCGAACGAAAACGAAGTAGTACACTACCTATGTTGAACGCTCTTTGTGAACACTTATTGGAAAAGCCTGAGCTGTATCGAACCGAGAGTCCGAGATGATAGTTTTTTTATTGAGACGAATTCAAGATCGTAACAACTTTTAGTATAAAAAGAGCGCTAGTAGTTTATAAACATTGAACTAACTTAGAAAACAATTCGCAGAGTAGCAAATGAATAAAATACAGGTAACAGATCTGCAAGACTTGTACTTGCATAACTTGTTGAATTTTCGTTCTTATTACCTTGTAAGTTCTATCAATAAATCTGACTGCATTGAGTTTAAACGAATTCTTTTAATGTAATTTCAATTCAAATTATCTAGTTTTAGCGTGAGAAGCAATTTTAAATACTATTACTAGCTACGACAAATTATTCTATGCAAATCATTCATTAAAACTTAAAATTAAATGTTGAAGATATATTTAATTTTAACGAGCACTAATTATGCAAATTACGAATTATATATTATGATAATATTAATTTAAATATATACAATATAATATTATAAAATATTATTTCATGTATCAATTACTATAAATTTTTTATAATAATAATAATAATAATAATAAAATTCATACACTCTTGTGACATCGATTAGATTGACTCATGAGAAACTTTATGCTATTTATATCGAGTGAACAAAATTCTCTGAGATAGAAAATCACTCGCAGTTTATACAACTGCTTCACGCAGTCGAAACTGTTAGAGGCCAGCATAGAGCGAGTCATATGAGTGTAATGTAACGAGTATATAAATGCTAAGAAAGAAAAGTATCTAGAAGGGAAGAGCCGGCTATCTATATGACTCAGAAGAACATAAGCTAACCCTGAATAGGGTTGACCTCGGAACAATTCTATAGCCTAGCGGCGAGCGGTCGACGATAGTCATCAACATAGCCATCAACATAGCTATCAACATAGGTGCATAGCTAGAATCGTAACATTACTCCCCCCCTTCAACGATTCATGTCCGCATGAATGTATTTCCTTAGCCTTGTGTAGAATCGAAATGCCTATTGTAGCAGGCTCACTATGCGAGGTAGAATGATGCCATTGTAGCAGGCTCACTAGTTGCACATGAACGTATGACCAGATTCACTGGTGGGTAGAGCGATGAGAGTGGGTAGATCATCGCATTGATCGTGCCATTGAAGCAGGCTCACTAGTTGCACGTGGACATTTGATCAGATCCACTGATAGGTAGGGCGATGTGAGTAGATAGATCATCGCGTTGACGGAAGACGCCTTTGTAGCAGGCTCACTATTTGCACGCGAACGAGTCGGCAGATCGATTCACTGGTTGGTAGAGCGATGTGGGTAGCTGAGTCATCGCATTGACGGAAGGTGTCATTGAAGCAGGCTCACTAGTTGCACGTGAACTCGATGACGGGTCAGATCCACTGATAGATAGGGCGATGAGAATGGATAGATCATCGCATTGAGGATGCCGTTGAAGCAGGCTCACTGAGGTTTCGATATAGAAACAAGCTCAAAGGTTTGCTTGTTGCCGAAGGCATTATCGTGCCATTGTAGCAGGCTCACTAGTTGCACATGAACGAGTAGACGAATCGATTCACTGGTGAGTAGAACGATGAGGATAGATGAATCATCGCATTGACGATGAGTGTCATTGAAGCAGGCTCACTGTTGAGGTTTGCTCATCGAGGTAGAGACTTCACGCAGTTCTTGACTGGTCTCTTTGATTGCTCTTTGGAGTAGAGGCTTCACGCAGTCATAGACTGACCTCGTTTGATTGTTCAACAAATTCGAAGAATTCCTTGCGAATCTGAATGAATGATTAATTCGCTGATCTTTGATCTAGTCGAATGAGTCCGATCGTTTGTTTATACTCGCTGATCAGCGCACGAGTCCGAATCTTTTGTTTATCCTCGCTGAATCAGCTCACGAGGGGAGAAAGATGAGTGCTGCTGACGATTGCAAGTCGGCTAGATCAAATGTCGATAGTGAATTGAAGGGCCGACAGAAGCACTCGAGGGTCGATGCAGATTATTTCACTTCGTCTGTAACGAAGGAGCATTTATATAATGTTAGGGGTCAGCATAGAGCGAGTCATATGAGTGTAATGTAACGAGTATATAAATGCTAAGGAAGGAAAGTATCTAGAAGGGAAGAGCCGGCTATCTATATGACTCAGAAGAACATAAGCTAATTCTGAATAGGGTTGACCTCGAAACAATTCTATAGTCTAGCGGCGAGCGATCGACGATAGTCATCAACATAGTCATCAACATAGCTATCAACATAGATGCGTAGCTAGAATCGTAACAGAAACAGTGAATTTTGAGACTATGTATCAAATTTGTTCACGTTGATTGCACGTTAAAGAACGAGTGTTCTAGTCACTTTAAATTGCTTCAAGAGCTTCGTTTTCATCATCATCTTCGCTACTGCTCTGAGACTCTTTGTGATGATGATGATTATTCAATAGTTCAAGAAATCAGCATCTTGTAACATTCTTAATTGCAGATGTTGTTACGATTCTAGCTACGCACCTTCGTTGATAGCTATGTTGATGACTATGTTGATGACTATGTTGATGGCTATCCTGAGAGCTATCGTCGATCGCTCGTCGCTAGGGCATAGACTTGTTTCGAAGCCAACCCTATTCAGAGTTAGCTTATGTTCTTCTGAGTCATATAGATAGTCGACCCTTCCCTTCTAGATACTTTCCTTCCTTAGCATTTATATACTCGTTACATTACACTCATATGACTCGCTCTATGCTGGCCTCTAACATTATATAAATGCTTCTTCGTTACAGGCGAAGTGAAATAATCTGCATCGATTTCTTCGAATGCTTCTGCTAGTAGTTCTTCAATCCTCTATCGACTTTGGTCTAGCGACTTGCGTTCGTGCAGCAGCACTCACCTTCCTCTTCTCGTGAGCTGATTCAGCGAGGATAAACAAAAGATTCGGACTCGTGCGCTGGTCAGCGAGTATAAACAAACGATTGGAACCATCCGACTAGGTCAAAGATCAGCGAATTAATCGTTCATTCAGATTCGCAAGAGATTCTTCGAATTTGTTGAACAATCAAACGAGGTCAGTCATAGAACTGCGTGAAGTCTCTATCTCGAGGAGCAAACCCCCAGTGAGCCTGCTTCAATGGCATCGTCAATGCGATGGTCTACTCGCTCTCATCGCTCTACTCATCAGTGAACCTGATCATACGTTCACGTGCAACTAGTGAGTCTGCTACAATGGCGAGCCCAAAGTCGATCTCTTCGATGAGCAAGTCGATCAGTGAATCTGCTTCAATGACACTGTCAATGCGATGATCTATCTTCTCATCGTTCTACTCATCAGTGGACCTGATCATACATTCACGTGCAACTAGTGAGCCTGCTACAATGGCACCTTCCGTCAATGCGATGACCTATCTACTCACATCGCCCTACCTATCAGTGAACCGGTCTGCCGACTCGTTCGCGTGCAACTAGTGAGCCTGCTTCAATGGCACTTCTACCTCGCATAGTGAGCCTGCTACAATAGGCATTTCGATTCTACACAAGGCTAAGAAAATACATTCATGCGGACATGAATCGTTGAAGGGGGAGAGTAATGTTACGATTCTAGCTACGCATCTTCGTTGATAGCTATGTTGATGACTATGTTGATGACTATGTTGATGGCTATCCTGAGAGCTATCGTCGATCGCTCGTCGCTAGGGCATAGGCTTGTTCCGAAGTCAATTCTATTCAGGGTTAGCTTATGTTCTCCTGAGTCATATAGATAGCCGGCTCTTCCCTTCTAGATACTTTCCTTCCTTAGCATTTATATACTCGTTACATTACACTCATATGACTCGCTCTATGCTGGTTCCTAACAGATGTGATCAGTTCAAACAATGCATGAATACATGCTTCATCATTTGATGACTTTATTTGCAGTTGCATCGCAAGCTATTTATGTCTGAAACATTTCTAGAGTGCAGATAAACATTCAGATCTATGCGTTTAATTCTGATGTACATTGCAAGAATGCTTTCTGCTTTCTGAAGATCATCACGCATCTTTATCATTTTATTGTTCAGATGCAATCTTTGTGCTGAGATTGCATTGATGTTTGTGACACATTCTCTGTACTTTTTTCATCATTGATTTCATTGATCTTTGTGATACTGCATTATTGCAATGCTATCGCTTGTTGAAATCATTGTGAAGAAGAGAATGTGTCATTTGCATCTCAACTGTATTTTCACATCTTCTTGAATGAAGACATTCAGAAGTATTATTTTCTTGATAATAAATGAGAAAGAAATGATGTGATTAACTTTCATCAAACGAACGCATATTAGTTTGCATGTTTATCTGATTTCTTGCGTTCAATTATTGACTCAACTGTGTAGCGTGATCTTGTTCTGTGTCAGGACCGTGCCTAGATGAGTCAATCAGCGAAAGTCAGGGTTGAATAGTGCTTGATCTTTAGAGGTAGCTATAACTGAATATTAAGAATACAGAAGAAGATGAGTACAAGAGCTTCTATTTAAGTAATATTCAGAGGCTGCGCTAAGCCCGAAGGGGATGTGTTTGTGACACGGGTAGAATGTGATGTAGGAAGAAAGATGGTGTTGAACAAAGAGGTGTTGGGGAAAGAAAATAGGGGCTGAGCCAGATCTGGGCCAGATCTGGGCTAGAGGCACTGGCTAGTCCTATTCAGCCTTGGTACGCTCGTAACATTACCTCTCCCTTCGAAAATTCATGTCCGCATGAATGTCGCTCGTTTGCTTGCTTTCTTATTGAGTTATTCCGGTACTAGCGTGGCTTTCTTGGGTATAGCGTATGGAATTCGTTCAAAACTTCCTCGAAGTCATCGAATTCACCTTTATCGGCATAGTATCATTCATCGTCTCTATCTAGGCCTTTTCATTTGACCTTGTACTGTATTCGGCCTCGATAGCGTCTGGAGTCCAGGATGTCATCTACCTCCCAGTGTTCGTCGTCGTCGTCATCAATAATGATGGGCCTGGGGGGTTCTGCATGCTGTCCTGGTAGGGGGTCTCCTGAATACGGCCGCAGTAGCTTCGGGCTGAACATCGGATGCAGATGCTTCATGCTGACTGGTAGGCGAAGATGATAGAAGGCCCCCGCTTTGACAGTGATCTGGTATGATCCTAGTTGTTTGTCTTCCAAATCTTTGCATGGCCTCGTGGTTTTGACGTTTCTGAAGAATAGCCAAACCCAGTCACCTACCTCATAGATGACGTCTCGTCTATGTTTATTGACCTGTGCTTCGATGATCAGCTTCGTCTTTTCCAATTGTTGACGGCCGAAGCTCAGTAGCTCTTTCATTCGAATGACAATATCGTCTGCTTTTCTAGCTTCCAGTCGTTCACGGGTGGTTTCGTAGTCAGTCGTATCTGGATCGAAACTCATTCGGGGGTGAAAACCTTTATTGAAGTAGAAAGAGATCATTGAGATGACCGAGGAGGTATTGAAATTGTCGCTGAATTTCACCATAGGTATCCATTTGGCCCAGTCGTTCTGCATGTAATTGCAGTAGATTCTAAGTTCGCGTTCAACGTCTTGATTGACTCGTTCCGTCTGACCGTCGATCTTCGAATGGTAGACTGTGAATAGACTAGCTGTGATTCTCAGTCGCTTGCAAAGACTCTTTCACATAGTCGATATGAATTGAGAGCCTCTGTCCGAAACAATAGAACTGGGTAGGTCATGCAGTCGATAGACGTTTCATAGCATGATCCAAACCGTTTCTTCGGCTGAGGTGCCATCGTCTCCCCAATGACAGGGAACATAGTGACGTTCTTTGATGAGACGACATATGATTGTGCAAATGGCGTTATAGCCTTCTGACAGGGATAGTTCAGTGATGAAGTTCATAGCTATATCTTTTCAGCGTTCCTGTGGAATCGGGAGAGGATGATGAAGTCCATTGATGCTATCCCTAGGGACTTTGCTTCGCTGACAAGCATGACAGTTTCGAATGTACCGTCGGATAGTAGCTCGATGACCTGGCCAATAGTAGAAACGCTGAACTAGGTCGATGATTCGTTTATTGCCGGGGTGAGAGGTTGAAGGTTGATCATGCACTTCTTGTAGTAATTCCGTGTGCATGTTCTCAGAGACCCACAGTAAGCCTTTCCTAAAGAGAACGCTGTCAATGATTTCGCAGTTCTTCAATTTAGTGGTATGAAATTTGAGCTTGTTCTCGTTCATAGCTTGCCTATATTCGTCGCAGAGCTCATCCGTTTGGTTGGTCATATGCACTCGCTGATAGAGATTTGCTTCCGGTTCAACGGGTAGAACATCGACTCTATCGAGGGTCAGAATAGTCTGAAAACGATCTTCAAGCCGTTGAGCTGGTTCAGAGACGTCCGCTAGAGGCATTCGAGTTAGAGCATCGACTTTAGTATTCATTTTGCCTGACCTAAAGATGATCTGAAAGTTGAACTTCGACAGAATGTCCAGATAGTTGGCTTGTCGTCGGCTCAACTGTTTATTTTCCATGAAGATCTTCAAAGCTTGATGATCGATGAATATCTGAATGAGTAGTTCAGTGCACTTCAGCTCGAGTCGTCAGTGTTCGAAGCATCGAATAATGGCTAGCAATTCCTTGTCATAGATGTGGTAATTGATTTCAGCGGGGATCATGCTTTTACTGTAGAAGATCATCGGATGAAGAACTTCCTCGTCATCGTACTGAGATAGTATTCCACCTTTTACATAGTTCGAAGCATCGATCTTCAGAATAGCTTGTCGTTTGAGATCGAAGTGACGAAGTACTGGGGCCGAGCTGACTTGTTTCTTTAGATTGTCAAAGGCTTGAACACAGGCCTCGTTTCAAACAAAAGGCGTGTTCTTTCTAGTCAGCTGAATGAACGGTTTGACTAGCTTCAAGAAGTTCTTAATGAAACGACGATAGAAGTTAACAAATCTCACGAAGCTCTGAATTTCTTTTAGGTTGGTCGAAGTGGTCCAGCTGACTATGGCTGTCACTTTGCTTGGATTCATACGAAGGCCTAGTCCTGATACGATGACTTCTAGAAAGACAGTCTCTTCTACATCGAATTCGCACTTTCGAATATTCACCTGCAGTTCAGCTTCGCGTAGTCGGCCCAATACTAGTTTGACGTGATCTCTATGTTTCTTTCTCGTTTTGCTATAGATGAGAATGTCATCTAGATAGGCTTGGCAAAAGTCGTTCAGAAAGTCTCATAGAACATCATTCATATATTGCTGAAAGGAGGTCGGTTCGTTAGTCAGTTCGAATGATAGCATCTTGTATTTATATGCTTCTAAAGCAGTGATAAAAGTGGTGTAATTCTCGCTATCGGGGTGCATTCGAAGTTTGTTGAACGCTGATATGATGTTCAATCTAGTCAGGTGCTTGCAACCCACTATTTTACCAATGATCTCGTCTATCAGCGGTAGAGAATACCTATTTCTTTTGGAAATGGCATTTAGCTTTCGATAGTTCACGCAGAACCGAAGATCTTCATTTGCTTTGAGGGCGAATAGAACGGGGGAGGAATAGAGGGTCTGACTAGAAGTGATGAATCCCTTCGACAGGTTCTCGTTTAAGTACTCCTTTATCTTCAGAAGTTTGGCAGGGGACATTCGATAGGTCCGGCAGCGAGAGAATGTTGAATCACTGGTGAGCTCGATTTTATGGTCGTAGAAGCGATGAGAGGGTAGTTTATCCGATTGAGCTCGATCAAAAACATCTAGGAACTCATGATATTCCGATGGCAGCTTCGCTTTAATATCTTTCAAATCCTGAGCCGTTTCATTGATTGAAGAGACGTTTAGAGCGTTCAAATCGCACTGAGTATTGTACGCGATTTCCCTATTGATGTCTGTCATGAATAGAGCAAAGACTTCAGTCTGATCCTTCTTTGAACGATTCAACAGTGTTTTGAACGAAGCTGCGTTTATGCTTCGAATCGAGAATGACTCTTTCTGAGCAGTGGTTGAAACGGGTCGTTTGAGCATCATAGAAGCCTTAGTCTGAGTGGTTGAAGAAGGCGAAGTTGACCGCGGCCAACTTGGGTGCTTTGAATTGGGGGGGACCGGAAAAACCGAAATAGGAGTATTCAATTGGTTCGGAAAAACAATGACGTCGTTTCGCATATTCAGTAATATTTCGTTTTTGTTCATTCAGGGCTTACTCAATATGGCTTCATGGTGATCGATATCAGCTATCAACATTGGTACAGTCAATTCCTTATGACTTCCGATGATGAGATTGAATAGAATTTTATGAGTGATGACCTTCTTAGATATCTTTCCATCATAACCTCTTATTAGCTTCTCTTTTGCCAGAGGTATAGATTGAATTTCTAGTTCCTCGCATACTCTATTGACTAGATTAGCGTGTATGAGCGTATGAGCGGCTGAATCACTGTCTATCAGAGAACGAAGGCTAAAAGATCGGTTCTGAGAGTTGAGGAAGGCGTCAATTAGAAACGACTTTCCAAAGTAATTCTCTTCTGATAGAATTTCGTCTAGTTTGCACAAAGATATAACCTCTACCCCTTCGATGACTTTTGAAGAGATGGCTAGTTTTTTGAATCGGAATCCGAATCGAAATCGGACCCGGAACGATCGTATTCATTGTCCACTGCATTGATTCTAGTAGGCCGATCAGAGCACTCTCTAGAGCTATGGCCTGATTTATGACATATGAAACAGGTTCCGGCTAGAACGTCTGCTTCTTTGGCGCTAGTTAAAACCGCGTCACGCGACTTTAGATGGTCAGGTTTTGAATGATCGACTGGCTGAGTAACAACAGCTCTATGAAAGGTGATCTTTGGCAGGTCGTCGGCGCGTTTGATGAGGTTGGCTTTGTCCTTGATTTCCCGAATGGCTCGTTGATCATTATTCAAACGAATCAGATAGGAACGAATCTCTTTGAGGGAACCAGATTGAACTAATTGACCTATTCAAACGGATCGAAGACGAGGGTTTATTTTATCTTTCAGATCGACGATCAGTTGCTTTTCGTGATACTTCAGATAGGAAGATAACCGTTGGAACTGAGTGTAGAACTCGCTGAACTTCTTTGATTCTTGAACCAAGTTGTAGTATTCTCTACGGAAGTTGACTTCCTTATCTGAATCATTGAACAACTCAGCTAGTTCTTCCAAAAGATCATCGGCGGTCTTATAGAGATTGGCACAGCCACGTTCGCGTCTAGATTGGACGGCATCAGCTGCGTCATCGAATAATCTGGAATGTACATAGCTCAGTTTGACTCGTTCATTTGGAAAGAGGTCGGCGTTGATCTCTAGTTTATCCTGAATTTTGCCGTACCAGTTTTCCCAAGTAGGATTCTTTTCGTCAGTAAATCAGGAAGGATCAGGTATTTTCTGAGATCTAGAACGCTCAGAGTAGGTGAAACCAGAAGAAGTGGTTTCTTTAGTTTGAAGTCTAGCCTTCAACTCTTTGATTTCGTCGTCTCGTTGGTTACTCAGCTTGTTGAGTCGGTCCGTTTCTCTGTCGAGGGCCATGCATCGAGCCTTCCAGTTTTCGATAGAAACAGGGGGTATTACTGTTTCAGCGAATGACTCGTCGTCTTCACTGATGAATGGTTCAGCACTAGAGGATTCCGATGAATCAGCATCAGAGGTTTGAGAGAAACGATTTCGAAATCCTTCGGAACGCTCTTCAGTAGGCGGACGGCTAGGCATGGTGAGATTTGTTTGAAAAGGGGGCCGAACGGATGACGATGCTCGGCGGTTGAAGAAGGAAGGCGTATAGAGTGATGTTTAATCTTCGACAAAGAAGATGAGATTTGTTTGTTGATTGGTTTGATTCTTGAGCAATCCACGAAGGTTCTTTATCGTCGATTCTCTTAATCGGGTTGAACAGCTTATTTTCACTCGTCTGTTCCACGAGAATGGATTGATCCTCTTGATCGGTTTGAACTGTGCGTACTTAGTGAGCGGTAAGTTGTCTAGCGATTCAAACAGCCTCGCCGTTGATTCTATCAAACTTCCTAGTGTTGTTCAGTCTTTCGATTGCGTCGATCACCAGGTAAACGGATTTCTTTAGACTCGTTCTGTCTGTACGAGTATGTTGAATGGGTAATGAGACCAGTATCGTGTGATTAACGAATTCTTAATATAATGTCAGGACCGTGCCTAGGTGAGTCAACCAGCGAAAGTCAGGGTTGAATAGTGCTTGATCTTTAGAGGTAGCTATAACTGAATATTAAGAATACAGAAGAAGGTGAGTACAAGAGCTTCTATTTAAGTAATATTCAGAGGCTGCGCTAAGCCCGAAGGGAATGTGTTTGTGACACGGGTAGAATGTGATGTAGGAAGGAAGATGATGTTGAACAAAGAGGTGTTGGGGAAAGGAAATAGGGGCTGAGCCAGATCTGAGCCAGATCTGGGCTAGAGGCACTGGCTAGCCCTATTCAGCCTTGGTACGCTCGTAACATTCTGTAGCATGTTCAGATGAACATGTAGCAAACTTATGTATGTTTCTGTCTTTAAAGTTTCAATGCTTACTCTTTTGAATGCTTCTGCTACGTGATGCAGAGTCTGATTTTAAAGTGTTTCTAATCTGTATTCTTTGCTCAACAGTTCATCTTTCTTGTCGCGTTGATGTCAGACTGACGCTTCAAATGCAATTTCTGATCTCACTACTATTGAGTATACTTGTCTCGCTTTTGTAAAGATAGCTTCTCATGTAAAGACTTTAAGATGATTAAGTGTCAGCATTCTTGTAACGTGATTCATCTTTATTTGTTGAAGATGTGCATCTTATTGCAGTTTCATGTTCAGTTGCATTTTTAAAACTTGTATGTCTGATTTTGATTTAATAACTGAGTTTTCTATTTATATGCTAGTCATCATGTTGAATCTCTTCGATTTTCTAGTGAAATGCATAAGCTCATACTTTTCTGATGTGAACGTTGCATCATGAGTGCGAGCTCATTTTGCACAGACGTTATGTGCTTTGCTCAGTGTTTTGCAAATTTCTTCAATGAATCTGTCGTAGACTAAAATGTTAATATCATTTATGAAATCAAGCACTTCGATTTTAATTCTCAATGCTTCGCATTTTTTGATTAAACTTGCGTTGAAAAATAGAAAGAAAATCAATGAAATGAAAAATCTCTGCGATATGTCTGCATTTATCTCACGCATGTCACTCATTTGTTCATTGAATATTAGTGATGTCTTTCAATTCTTTAGAAAGCTGCATGTTCATTTGATTATATAACTTGACATTCTTTTCATTTTCAACATATGCAGAAGTTTGACGTGTGAGACTTGATTGAATGCTTCAATGACGTTTAAGCTTAGCATGAAGATCACATATTTGATTTCACAGCTTCACACTGTATGAACTTAATCTATTAATAGATTTAACGTTGAGATCATGAATTACTTGCATCTCACTTTTATTTGAGCATTTGATAGCATGTGATGAGTCTTGACTATGTCACTCAGTCTTTTGATCATGATTGACTTCAGCGCTTTGCTCATGATATCAAGCAAAGCAATGAGTCAATACGTCTTTGAATTGATATAGTTACTTTTCTTTGATTTGCATAGTACTATTGTTTGAGTTTTTTTGAACTGCTTCAAATGATACTTGTGTATTATGCATGCATTGAATAAACTCGTCAATACTGAGATCAGTTCTGCAAGACTCGCTTAAAGCGCTCTGTTTAAAATATCTGAAGCACTCAATGCTTTGTCTGCTTTTACTCATCTGATTGTCTGCTTCACTTCATCTTCTGTGATGCATGAATTGAATGAGACTGTCAGAGATATGAATGATTCTGCGATGTCGTTGACATTCGCTTGAGAAGATGAGAAAAAGAACTTTTCTTGCAGTATCTTGATTTTTTTCTCGAACGTCGTTGTTATATGATCGATGTCGCTTCACTTCAGTGATGAAAACTGAGAAAGCTTTTTAGATAGTTGACTTTCGATTTTAGCTCATTTTGCAAAGCATCATATTGATTTGAGTGCTTCGCTCAGCTTATGCATTTGTGATTTGAAGTATGCACATTTCATTTGTCAAATTGTCATGATGAATTGACTCATAGAGATTAAATCAAAGACTAGAGTCAGAGACTGAATTGAAAATCAGATCTGAGTTAGCTCTGAAACTCTATAATTCTGTCAAGACATCGTTTAAACTACGTCATATCTTCGACTTAATATGTCATGAGTTATGTCGTGCTCGACTTGACAATGCTTGACAAACTTTCTATAGTTGATCGATTCTCTTGAGTTATCGAGAGCTTCTTAATAATTAGCTCTATCATAATATATATTTATTCTGTGTCTGCTTAGAATATCACATTGTCATATCATTCTTATAGACTTTGTCTATTCATTTAATAGACTTGATCATCACAGTTCTAATTATTTCAAACTCTTTTTAGAAGTGATGATTTGATATTCAAGCATGATAACAGCAACGCAATCATAACAAAATTGAAACGATGACATCTTGATCTTGCAAGACATCATATCAGAAAACGAACGTTGCATAACTAAATTAGAAAGTGAAGAAGCAGAGAATGAACTCTCTCTTGATATTGATGAACAGCTGACATGAGTAATGCTTCAACGTGATGAATTGCGAAAGAAACAAAAGCTAGCAGCTATTTGATCAGAGATTGAAACTCTGCAAGTTGTCAAAACGATAAAGAAAAGTCATCAAGCTTTCACTTAAGCTCTCATGAAAAACTCAAATGATCTACACATCATCTTCATAGTGTCGATGATGATAAAATGAAGTCATCACGAGATCATTCTGCAGAAGTGAAGACTCTCAATGTTTTTGAAGAAGTATCATGATAAAATCATAAGAGAACATAAAGAGTGAATTCATGACATTGAAATTTCATTTCGAAATATCTTTTAACATTTTGAAAGTGATGAGAAAAAGATTTTGTACTGCATGATCTATTTGAAGAGTGAATCAAAGAAACTTTGATTCAATCACGAAGAGACTATGTCTGCAGCTTCGCAGATGTGATTCAATTTTATTGACTTTCTTCTGAATTTAATTGAAGACTTGATGAATTGAAACATAAACGTGACTTAGCAATACGTGAATGCATTGCAACGTTCAGATCAGATGATATGAACGTTTGCAACTCATCTGAGCACTCTGAAACATCAACTTTCGTTGTATAATGATGAGCATAAGTGAGCTCATTTATTCATCAAGTTGAGATCTGAGCTGCATGTGATCATTACTAATGTGCAGTCGATTTCTATCACATGAAATGCATTAATCGATCTTGTCGCTTGATTGAAAACAAATCTGCGAAAAGAACACATTTTGTCGTTGAAATGATTCTGAGATGAGAACTTGCATGATCGAGATAAAGTCAACAAGAAGACTCATTCAAAGTGAAAGAAATCTCATCGATCGACTAAACTTGATTCTTTATCAAAGATGAGCTCACACACTTCATCACGTTATAGCAAGAATTTGTTCAACATAACGTGCTACATGTGCAATTGAAAGAATCATTACTTTACTGATTGTAAAGATAAAAAGATCAAGAATAGATCAAAAGAATCTGATGCAAATTGAGTACTCATCAATTTGATGTCACATATAAGTCATTTCAAGATTTTAGAAAAAGACAAGCTCTTGATGAATGCTTCAAATCATCGAGAGAAAAACAAGAAGTTCTCTTCGTAAAGATTCTTATATATAAAGAGCATGTAATTCAGAGAGATCAAAAGACAGAAACGAAGATTCATATGAATATTGATGTCAAGATGAACGTGATTAGTCAATGTTTTATCATCAAGCAAAGTATGTCATTGCTAAACGTTGATCTCTCAAGATCTATCTGAATGAATGATCAGAATGTTTATTGTTATGACGTTTATAAGATGTGTTATCGACTGAGAGACAGCTGAGACATAGAGAAAAAAGATATAAGTATCTTCTATGCTATTGACAAGAAAGAATCTTTTCTGATTCTGAGTATGTTGAATATGCAATTCAAGTGTATTTGAATAAACATGATTGCAAGAACATGATGTTTTAACGTGAACGAGCACGCATTTGAGTTGTTCTTCGCACAAGCATTTGCGAAAGCTCTACAAGATAAGTCTACTGTATATGCTCTTGTCATGATCAACATTATCAAAAAGTCAATCATTGAACATCAAGTGAAAGTAATGAATAAAGTGATGAGTTGTATCATAAACATGCTTGAAATGCAGACTTTATTCATCGAATTGAAAAAGTACAAAGATGTATTCTCGACAGAAAGTGCAGACAAACTGTCTTTGCATGAAGATCACGATCATGCAATCGAAATCACTGCAGAATCATCATATGAATCGTTGTATAATTTGTCAAACACAGAGTTAACGACTCTGAGACAGTATCTAGATGATGTTTTTATGAAAGAATGAATTAAGCACTTCATCAGCTCAACTGATGCATCTATTCTATTTATTCTCAAAAAGAATGATAGTTTTTATTTATGCGTGAACTATCGAGATCTGAATAAGATCACTGTCAAAAATCGTCATTCACTGTCTTTAATTAGTGAAACTTTAGACAGACTCAGTAAAGTCAAGCAGTTCACTAAGTTAGATTTGAAGAATGTCTATCATCATCTCAGAATTCAACATGAAGACGAGTGAAAGATGATGTTTTGTACTCGTTATGATCACTTTAAATATATGATCATGTTATTTAATTTGATCAATGCATTTGTCATCTTTCAGACTTATATTAATAAGATCTTGACAGAGCTTTTAAACAACTTTTGTATTGTCTATCTGAATGATATTCTAATCTTCTTCGTAGAAAAGACTGATCATGTAGATCACATGAAGCAGATTCTCAAAAGATTAAGAAAGTTCAAGCTATATGCTAGCTTGAAGAAGTGTGAATTCTTCATCACTAAAGTAAACTTTCTAGAATTTGTCATATTCATCGAGAGCATTTCGATGAACTCAAGTAAAGTAGACATTATCAAAACGTGATTCAGATCAAAGATGTATTGAAAAATACAAGTTATTCTGAGATTCATCAATTTCTATCAATGTTTTATACATTACTACTTTCAGATAGCAGAGTCTTTAACAGAACTGCTAAGAGATAGTGTAAAAGATGTAAAAATGAGCTCATTCATATGATCAAACGAAGCGAAACAAGCTTTAAATCAGCTTCGCGACGTCTTTATAAGAGTGTCTATACTAAGACACTTTGACTCAAAGCGACATATACACATCGAGATCAACGCATTCAATTATGCAGTCGCGAGTATTTTGTCTCAGTTAAATGATGAAGATCAGTGACATTCAATTGCATTCTAATTCAGAATGATGATAGACGTTGAAAGAAACTATGAGACACATGATCAGAAGCTTCTAGTCATAGTAGCAATGTTTAAACATTGACGACACTATGTGAAAGACAGTTATCATACTGTTGAAGTTCTGACTGATCATAATAATCTGAAGAATTTTATGAATGTTCAAGAGCTAAACGAAAGACAAGTCAAATGAATCATAAGATTATTGATCTGCAACTTTGAAATAGCACATAGATCAGAAAAGACAAACTCGATCAATGCATCATCAAGATGATCTGACTATAAGAATGAGAATATCTCTGCGAATCATTTGCTGCTCACTCTGCAGCGAAAGCTGACTAGAATAAAAAGCTTAAATAGTTCTATATTTGTAGCAATCAGAGAACTATACTGTATACAAGTGATTAACGATGTCGAGAAGATGTTCATTCACAGTATAAGTATGAACAGATATTCAGCAAAACATGTCGAGAGCAGACTGCAAGATGAAACTCACTGATGAACATGAGTGATTAACGATGTCGAAAAGACGTTTGTTCACAGTGTCAGTGAACGAAGATATTCAGCGAAACATGTCAAAAGCAGATTGCAAGATGAAATCTACTGTACATGAGTGATTAATGAAGTTGAGAAGATATCTGTTCACAGTGTCAGTGAAAACATGAATACATATTCAGCAGTGCATGTCAGAAGTATGCTGCTGAGAGTCATGATTCTAACAATGCAAGAAATGCATCTAGACAAAGTACATTTCTCAAGAGATAAAATCTCTCAACTCGAATCAACAACTTTGAAAAGCACAGATGTTGAAACGTTGACTTATAAAGATTGCAATGTAGCTAAGAAACAGCTTAATTCTGTTGCTGAAACTGTTGATTGCAAACAACTCGTTTCATGTACAATTGTCAGAGTATTGACAATTCATGAAACAACATACAACTTCAGTAGTAAATTTGTAGTCAAGCTCATCAAGATCTTACAGCAAGAAGATGAATTTACTGTGAGATTAAAAGCAGACGAAACGACAAGTATACAAAAGAATGACGTTGAAGCTTGAACATTGAATAATTAAGAAATGATAGAATACAATGAATCATTGTATGTTTCAAAAGATCTTTCTGTCAGAGAAAAGCTGTTGAAACGTCATCATGATGACTTGTTAGCAAGACATTTTGATGCTGACAAGATCAATGAGCTATTAGATTGCAAATATTACTGAAAAAGTATGATCAAAGATGTCAAAGAGTATGTAAATACTTGTGACATTTGTCAGAGAATGAAGATAAAATGTCATTTATCATATGATGAGTTGAGATCATTATCTCGATTCACAGATTCATGAAAAGAAATCACTATGAATTTCATAACAGATCTGTCGTCTAGTAAATGAAAAGAAGTCGTGTATGACTCGATTCTCGTGATAGTCAATTACTACACGAAGATGACGCGTTATCTGTTTACGAAGAAAACTCTGACTGTCATAGAGTTAGCAGAGTTGTTCTTTGAGAAGATTGCTTTAAGATATGAGATATCAAATGATATAATTATTAATAGAGATAGTCTATTTATCAGTGCGTTCTTGTCACGAACTGAGGGCTGAATGAAACCAGGATGAAATTCTAATAACTAGATTTTAGATACAAGACGTTGCACGAAGAAGAAAGAAAAGAAAGAGATCATTCAGAGATTCTTATACCCCATGAACGCTGGGTATCATTCGTATCGGGGAGTCCTCATAACATCACTGATAATCTCACGCCTATCATCATCTATAATATTGTTCAACATCATCTAAGTGATCTAACACCTCTTTTCCCAACACTTTCCGAGTAACACATGCTAAAACCGTGACAATAGGTTTCTCTTTTTGAAGTCGAAGCTCCTGCGAGACTTTTAATTCTCTGACTCATATTCAGAGTCGCTGCTTCCTTGCACGTAGGCGGTTCATGAATTCTTACTCGGACGATCGGGATTTCGGGCGTGATAGGCGTCCATGACTTCGATGGCATTCATCACATCCGCAAACTTTACTCAACTGTTTTCTTCTATCTCAGTCCACTTAATTAAATACTCTAGCTGAGAGTTCTTTATCCGGGAGTTCAATATTTCGTTCATCTTTCAGCTAAGCACTCCTTCGGCGGAGACTATCGGAAACGACGCGGGAGGTATTTGTTCAGGTAAGAGGTCGTTGGTCGCAGAATGAAGCAGATAAGTATGAAAGACGTCGAAACAGAACCAGTCATCGAGCAACTCTAGCTGATAAGAATGAGAACTAACAATTTTGATGATTCTGAAAGATTCCTCGAATTTATTAGATAACTTCTTGCTGGGTCGATGAATCATCAGATTGCGAGCATCTAATCAAATCATATCATTAATTGCATACTTGAGAGCGTGTTGTCGATGAACATTAGCGAATTGTTCCTGATATGCTTGAGCTAAGGTCATTTGTTCTCGCAGGATTTCATTGATTCGATTCATTTTCTGAACAAACAGATCGGCATGTATTCATTCCGGATGTTCAATAACGTTCTTCTGAGTCTTCTTTGGTTTCAACCCCATTCGAGAATGCTGTCCGGAGTTAGCTAGAAACGGCGTGCACTGAGTGCTTTCGAAGAAGTGATTGTTGATGGCAAATTCAGCTGATGGCAGTCATGCAGCCCAGTCGTCCTGCATAAAGGACACGAAGGCTCGAAGATATTGTTCCAAAACGCCGTTGACGTTCTCGATTTGATCATTCGTTTCTGAGTGAAACGCAGTTGACAATCGAGCTTGAATCTTCAATCGAGTACAAAGTTCGTCCCAAAAGTGACTGACAAACTGAGTTCCACGATTCGAGACGATTGAATCAGGTAATTCATGATGTTTTCATATTGCACGATAAAAAACTCGAGCTGTATCTAGAGCTGTAATTTCACTCATAGGCTCGTAATGCACTTGTTTAGATAGTCTGTTCACGACTATCAGAATATTGATTGTCGAATTTTCGTTCAGATTCTTACTTTCAGATACTGTCACGATGAAATTCATGACTATGTCTTTTCAGCGACGATTGAGTACATCAAGAGACTTCAAAGCTCTCTGATATTTTTCTCTAGAGATCTTCACTCGAGAGCATAGATGGCAATTGCGTACGAAGCGAGCTACTGTCTTGATCATTCCGGGTCAGTAATAATGACGACTGAGTATTTCGTAGGTCTTGACTCTTTCTGAATGACTCGCAATAGGCGTGTCATGACTTAACTGAAGCAGATGTAGTCGCAGTTTCTCATCTTCGGGTATCAATAGCCTATCTCTATAGTAGACTCGATCACTTCGCAGCGTACATTTCGCTAACAAAAATTCTTTAAGCTTTCGTTGATCGTCTCTTAACGCAGTTACCACGATCTGTACCCATTCATCATTAAAATAGACTGCGAAGAGTTGTTCTTCTAGCTCATTCATAGACATTTTCTCTGATGGTTCAGACTGCTCAGAGATCACTGATTCGCCCTTCGAGTCACTTGATTCGAGTGCTTCAGAGTCACTATCGTCGAGAACATTGATTAAGACTTGAATTTCCACGTTTTTTGGTTTTAGCACGGTCTGTCACTGATGTTCTCGACGACTATTCTTCTCGTTCAAGAAAAGATCTTCTGATCGACGCGTGAGTGCATCGACTCGAGTGTTCAATTCATTCGAACGATACACGATTTTGAAGTTAAATCGAGAGAGAAATTCTGATCATCTGACTTGTCTTCGACTAAGCAGCTTGATTGACATGAAATATTCTAGGTTCTTGTGATCGAAAATGATCTCAACGAGATCTAACGTGTCTTTTAGTTCAAATCTTCATTTCTCAAAAGCTCTGATTATAGCTAGAAGTTTCTTGTCATAAATCTCGTAGTTGCATTCTGCGAGTAGCATTTTGAAAGAGAAATAGATCACAGATCTTAACTGCTCGTTATCATCTCGCTGAGACATGACTTCGACCACAACATAGTCGAAGACATCGATTTTCACAGTCACGAATAGGTTCGAATTATAGTGCATTAAGATAGAGACAGTGATGAACGTCTGCTTGAGTCGATCGAAGGCGAATTGACACTTCTGAGTTCAATTAAATGACTGGTCTTTTCTGATTAAGACAGTCAACGGATCGACCAGCTTGAAAAACTTCTTAATAAATCGCCTATAGAAGTTGACGAAGCTCAGAAAGCTCTGAACATCTTTGACGCCTCGAAATGCAGTTCAATTCATGACAACATTGATCTTCTCAGAATTCATTTTGATTTCGTGAATGATGATTATTAGGCCCAAAAACTTGATCTCGATAACTGAAAATTCGCATTTCTCGATATCTATCTGTAGTTCGACGGCTCTAAGTCGCTTCAGTACCTGACGAACATGCTGAGTATGCTTCTTTTTGCTGTTGCTATAGATCAAGATATCATTCATGTACGCGATGCAGAAAACGTTCAAGAAGTCATGCAGAGTGTCATTAATGAAGTTCTGAAATGATGACGGTTCGTTTGTGAGTCCGAAGGGCAAAACGTTGTACTCGTATAAGCCATAACGTGTCCGGAAAGCGATCTTCCACTCGTCTTCATAAGTCATTCGCAGTTTATTAAAGGCTGCAATGATATCTAACTTGATGTAGTACTTGACCTTAGCCAGCCGATCTAGGGTTTCTCGAATGAGGGGTAACGGGTATCGATTCTTAACTGTCATGGCGTTCAGACCTCGATAATTCACGCAAAACCTGAGTCCTTCGCTTGATTTTTTAACAAAGAGTATCGAAGAGACCGCGGGGAAAGAGCTGGCTTGAATAAAGTCTTTGACCAAATTATCCTTCAGGTATTTCTTTAGTACCCGAAGCTCATCTTGAGACATGTCATATAAAGGCCCGAAGATAGAAGTTTTGCCCTTCTGCAGCTGAATTTTATGATCATAGAGACGTCGTTCAGGTAGAGTGTTCGCCAATTCGCGAGAGAAAACATCTAGAAAGTTGTGATATTCGGGGAGCAATAGCGTGGCAGAATCAACGAAAGACGTGATTTTCAGAGCTTTGTCGATATCTCTCATGAATATGACAAACAGATCATGGTTCTTTTTCCTAGCGAGTCGCAGGAACGAAGCACTATCTATAGCGTAGATCTTCAGGTGTTTCGAGGGCGAAGACGTCGAGAAGGCTGGTACTGACACAGCCGAGATCGAGATGCTCGAGAGAGTTTCGGGTACGGGTTCTGAGTTGGCTTGAGGTTCAAAGATGAGCTGATTATGACGCAGATCTATAATTGCTTTATGACTTTTTAATCAAGGCAGACCTAGGACAACTGGGAATTGCGAAAGTTGAGTGACATAGAAGGAGATTTCTTCGAGCTTCTCGCTTGGGACTCGAAGTTTGGCAAGAGCGTAATGAGTGATTGAATTGAATACGACTGATTGATCGTCAAACCCCTGAAGAATACAGATTTCAGACAAAGGAAAACAGAGCAGAGAGTGTCTTTGCGCGAAAGAGTCATCAATAAATGCATAATCGATGGCGTCGATATCAATCAAAACAGAAAGATTGACATTGATTTTATTGCTTTCTAGATTATCTGAGAGCACGAGATGATCATTGTTCACCTTCTTTTCTAATCGATGAATCGAGCTAACTGAGAGTGCAGAGATTTTCAGGCTGTTCGATTGTCTCTGCGAGCGACTGTACGCAGAGACTAGGCTTTTCCCAAGGCGGGAGGAGTATCGAAAGCGAGATTGTCGATAGAGATTGCGAGGACGAATAATGAGACGGCTCGTAGCTGAACCTTGGGCTTTGAATTGCAGGTCGCAGCCTGATGCCCAGGCTTATCGCAGTATAGGCACAGATGATTGACCATGCGATGCTGACGCTCCTCGGGGGTCAGTGAATCTCGTTTCTTCATGTTGACGATCGATAAGTTCATGGGGTCCCCCGAGCCCGAGGTCGTAGCTTCCGAGCCTGTCGAAGATGTCGCATATTTGACGAGATACGCGGAGACTGTAGGGATCACAGAGGCAGGGTGAATCACTGCTTTTGGCTTGGGAAGATTCTGTACTGTGGCGCGATATCGGCTATTCAATTGCTGGCATTTGATAATCAACTGCTCATAGTTCAGACTGCTGACATTCACCTGAACCAATAGAGCTTTGAGCTCGCTGAATAGTTCATTCTTCAGGTTGAATTTTCGAGTTACGACGTCATATTCGATTGCATCAATGTGCTGCTGAAAATCGGACAGATATTCGATGAAGATGCGATTTCGCATTCTTAGGGCTGAAATGAATCGCTGAGCGATTCCTTGCTTGTCTGAATCATCGAAGGCTTGTCTTAACAAGGCAACTAATTGCTCAACCGTGACTAGCTTGTCATGCTGAGCAGTCATACGCGGCAACGCTTGAGCGGCAGCGTTCCCCGATAAGCGGCTGTACTCATACAGAAGGCGAGACTCGAGAGTTGAATAACGATTCGCGTTCAACTTCAGCTTGCTGATCAGCCCGAAGATGAACTGATTTAGCTTGTTCTCTCGCTCTTCGATATAGAGTTCTGAATCCGGATATTTCTCTGATTTGATATCGGTTCTGCTCATGCTCTTGAGTCCTTGAATCATTTCTGACAAGGTTTCATTATTGGTCTGGGACTGCTTAAGTTCGATCTGAGTTTGCTCATGTTCTTGTTGACAGGCTGAGACCCAGTTGATATACTGAGTGATGATGTCGTTGGACCAAGTTTGAAGTTCGATCAGAAAAGTGTATCACGCTTCGGGAGCATTGTTGACGTGGGTTCGAAACTGGGCGACAGTGATGGGTTCGTTGATCGGGGCTAGAGGTGTCGACGGCAGGATGTTGCTGATATTCTCGAATTGACTCATGATGTAGTGTGGTGCAACGTAATGTCACGGACTGAGAGCTGAATGGAATCAGAATGGAATTCTAATAACTAGATTTTAGATACAAGACGTTGCACGAAGAAGAAAGAAAAGAAAGAGATCATTCAGAGGTTCTTATACCCCATGAACGCTGGGTACCATCCGTATCGGGGAGCCCCCATAACATCACTGATAACCTCACGCCTATCATCATCTATAATATTGTTCAACACCACCTAAGTGATCTAACACCTCTTTTCCCAACACTTTTCGAGTAACACATGCTAAAACCGTGACAGTTCTGATCAAAGATCTGCTATCATGTCAAGATAAAACGACGACTAAGCATCGTCTTTCATTCGCAAACAGATGATCAGACAGAATGACAGAATCAAACATTGAAACATTATTTATGAATATATTGTTCAGAAAAGCAAGATGACTGAGCTATGCTTTTACTTGTAGTTGAGTTCATGTATCATCAGATGAAGCATGCTTCGTTGAACTGTAGTTCTTTTAAAGTCATGTATGACTATGAACTCATCTTTGACATACACATCAAGAACGATGCTATGAAAGAAGAAGTATCAGCAGCAAAAGAACACGTTGAAATGCTGCAAGATGTGCAAAACATGTTGATGAAATGATGATAAAACACGATCAATGCTCAGACAAAGTACTATAATTGAAAACATAAGTTTAAGTTCTTTAATGTCAATGATTTAGTCATGCTATCAGCAAAAAATCTGAAGCAGAAGAAGATGAGCAAGAAGTTATTAAATAAGATGATAGAATTCTTTCATATACAAGAACTCATAGACAAGCAGACATATCATTTTGATCTTTCAGTCATTTATAAAGTTCATTGTATCTTTCATGTATCTCTTTTAAATTCGTATAATCATAGACTAAACAATGACTCTATACTTGATTATCTTGTACTCAAGCTTATTGATGATGAGTAAGAATGAAAGATAGAAAAGATTCTATAGAAGCGAAAAAGAAAGAAAATCTTATATTATAAGATATAATGAAAAGAATATCTCATTGAATATGATCAATGAATATTCAGCGAAGATATGAAAGATGTCTTGAAGCTTATAGAAGCTTTCGAAACGAGACTGAAACATAAGCGAAAAGCATAATCACTCACTTTCAAGCATAAACTCATTATTAGAAAAGAAGAATCACTGTATTATGATAGTTTCGCTCTCTATGAGATGATCACATATGTAAATCAACAGACAGAAGAAAAAAGTGCAAAGATGCTCAAACGCGCTCAACAAGAAAGCGCAATCATCATGACATAACAAACATCATGTAATCATCACTTCATCAAACATCTTTTACACAAGACAAGATTGCAAACTTCTTCTTCTCTTTCATTGTCAGATTTACATTGAGATGCAAAGACAGAGATTTGAAAGACAACAGATTATGCTAAAATATATCAGAACAATTAAAAATGCTGACAAAATGATATAAAATCAAGATTGAATGTATTACAAAGCGCTTTACATTCAGAATTTCTCTGACAATGTCATTGATAATCATCATCTCTTTGAGAATAAATCTTTGAATCTTTAGAGACTCAAGTTTGTGAACTCTCTTAAGATGATTCTTCACACAAGTCGTTGTCATTAATTTCTTGTAAAGAATTTTCTGATGAGCAGTGAATGTCTTCAGAGTAATATTCTCTTCTTCATTCTTAATTGCACTATCATGAATTTTTTGCAGACGAAAGAATTCATTGACAGTTGAAATGCAAATGTCAAGAATCTAGATATTGAATCATGAGCGTTTAGCAGATATATCATATAAGTATACTCACTGCAATACAGAAACTTTCATTACTTGCACAGTGAGCACACTTCTTGTACATTGTCTTTCTTTGAAAGACGACGTCACATAGTGATGCTTTATTCTCAATGTGTAGAACTCAAGCACACTTTATACAAATCATTCTATCTAGAGTTTTGAAATCAGCAACATTTCTTTCGCTTATTCTCACAATTGACAGCTGAAAAGCATCAGTAACGACATCAAGAAGTGAGATAAGTGAATCTTATCATCATTCTTTGATTTCACGAAGTCTGTGAGTTCAACAATGATCATTGATGAAGCATCAGCAATCATTTCTTTCTTCATCATCTTTTGAATTTTCTCTTCAATAGCTGAAATGTACTCGAAAGTTTAAATAGTAGAAGTGATAAATTCTTGATCAGAATTTGATGATATTTGCATCATCATGAGTGATTCAGCATCAGCAGCATCACAATCATCACATCTGATTAATGTTTTTTGAGCAGACTTATGATACTGTTAATTGCAGTAATAGTCGTGAAATCTCAAGTTGTGACATCACTTACTTTCATAATGATCTTGATTCAAGCATCAGTTGACTTCATCATCTTACAACTCTCTTTGAACATTGCTGCACATTCATAACTCATGATCTAGATCTCTTATTCTTACTATACAGATATACTCAAAGTTTGTTAAAAGTAATCATACAATGATAAAGATACAATCATGATTGAAAAAAGATGAAGTTGAAGAAAATGAGAAGTTGAGAGAAATTGAAAGAGTAATAAACAAATCAATAATTATTATTCATTCTTGTTTACGCTTTATCATCTCAACAACATCATCTACTTAAAAGATAAACAATGTCTATGTGCTATCTACATGTCATCATTGCTGTCATCTACATCAACTACACATCACATATACTATCTACAGTGTCATCTATATACATTATAATTGAAGATGAATCATCATTCAATCAAAAGTTTCTCTTTTTCTTGTTTTCTTACAGAGATTTGAAGATTTTTATCGAGAGCTTCTAGAGTGAATCAATGAGTGCGTGTCATCATTTATCAAAGTAAACAAAGACATTAATTATTGAGATCGAGAATGAACTCACTTAAAAGAAAAGACAATTGTCATGATGAATTGACTCATAGAGATTAGATCAGAGACTAAAGTCAGAAGCTGAGTTGAAAATCAGATCTGAGTTAGCTCTGAAACTTTATGACTTTGTCAAGACATCGTTTAGACTACGTCATATTTTCGACTTAATATATCATGAGTTATGCTGTGCTCAACTTGACAATGCTTGACAAACTTTCTATAGTTGATCAATTCTCTCAAGTTATCGAGAGCTTCTTAATAATTAACTCTATCATAATATATACTCATTCTGTGTCTGCTTAGAATATCACATTGTCATATCACTCTTATAGATCTCATTTATTCATCTAGTAGACTTGATCATCACACAAATGATCTTATTTTTATGATCATTGTGCTTCAGATATTCATTTCACGCTTCTAATGTATCTTGTGTTTTTCATATGATTCACAATCATCTTGATTTCATTACTACTTTAAAGCAGCTTTGATTTTAAAAGTCTCTTGCTCAGTTTGATGATCTTATCAAGAAAATAAATTTCTCGATGATCTTCTGTAGCACTTTGATAATCTTGCATACTTTGTCATTCATCATAGTCTTGTCGTCTAAAGAGCATTTCAAAGATAGATGTATTCACAAATAAGCACTCAATGCTTCTGTATTCATTTTCTTTCAAAGTCATCAAGTCAAAGATTGCACTGAGATTGTTTATAAACATAACTTTGTGATGATTGAAAGATGATTCAATTTCTGATGCAAATCAATTCATATCTTGCACTTGCATGTCATGAACTGTATTTTCTCACTGTTAAAGACTAAATCAATCATCGTAAATTAATTGTGAGCTTTGTAAGTAATAGTATTTAATTTCAACAATAATTTCAGTCTTGCATTTGTAATGATGTTTAGTAGAGTATTAATCATCGTATGATGAGTGAAGCATCTTCGTCTCTCTCAATGAGAATGATGTAAATTGAAATCTTTTATGATCAATTATTTGCAATCATTCTTGAGTAGTTTGTTCAAACGAGAAATGATTGAAGATTTCTCTGTGAATATGATAAACAATGAGCATGAATTGTAGATGTTTAAAAGTCTTAGCATCTGCATTTCATTGTTTGCGTTGCGAGTTAATATTCTGATTAAGCAAATGTCTGACTCAACTGTTTCTACTATTCATTGATTGAATTTTAAACATTTGTTAATGTATATGCATGTTCTTGATTGAGATGATGAGTTTTTCACTAGATGAAAGAAGTTGTGTGCTGAGCTAAATAATTATGAATCATTGTTGTTGTGATCTTGCTTCTGTATAGCTACTATGTCAAATTCGCGAACTTCTTTGTCAATCAAAAATGATTCTTGAATTCTTAATGACTTTCTGATGTTGTACTGTAAAATTTGTAGAAAAGATTGTTTTATCATAAAGTTATTCATAATTGTTGTTGACTTTGCAATGAGAAGACTCTTTGTATGCTTTCGATCATTGAGAATCTTTCTCACTTTCTGATTGAATGTTTCTGAATCTGCTCAGATGTCGTCTTGTTTGAGTTGTTACTTATGCAAGAGAAAAGATTCACTCATCTTTTCTTGATCTCTACTATCTATTAAGCTGATTCATCAGTGATTCAACTGCATGTTTTCAACATAACTGTTACTGAGCTTAAGAAATTCATTGAATCAAAAGAATTCATTGAATCTGAAGAGTTCATTGAATCTAAAGAGTTCAGAAACAGCAAGAAGAGTGTGTGATTATATTTAAACATCTTAAAGTATTTGAATGATCTGTTTCTATAGATTTTGAACGCTTGTTTCATCTGCTATCATCACTTGAGACAGATGCATCTTCAGAGTTCATGATTTTCATTGCAGTTGATGCAACGTCTTCTATTCAAAGACATCACGCACTTCTCAATGTGATGTTTGTTTGCACACTTTTCACAGCGCTGATTCTTTCTGCAGAACTTAATCATATGATCAAATTTGTAACATCTGAAACACTGTGTGATGCAATCATTCTTTTTAAATAACTTGCATGCACATTCTTGATATAAGTTCAGCATGCTTACATTCATTAATTGATTCATCATCGCTTTGATTGCAATCTTTACGATGAATGATGAATAAGTCTTTTCACTTTCTGCTATCTTCTTAAGTTAGATTATTCTTAGAACTTTCAGATCTTCATGAAGTCTTGCATTAACTTTTATCAATCTTTCAATGATCTTTTTCTGATTGTTCATGTTTATTGTAGTGCATACTTCATGTGTCAGCATTGCAAAGATTCAACATGCTACACATGTTGAACTTGTGATTTCTTTTGCTCATGTTTGAGTCTTTTTCAGATTTGCTCAAGCATCTGAGCTAACTGCGTGAAGAAAAATGTCATCGCTACTCAGCTTGCGAAGTGACATGATTAGATTTCTTTGATTTGTCGACACGTCTGCGATTTTCTGTAGAATCTGTTCAATCAACTTCTTTTATATTTCTTTTATTTTTCTTCTGTTCATTATCTTAATCATGACTTCTCATTTCTTGCGAAGCGACGACAGATCATCTTTGAATCGTTGCTTTCTTGTCGCTATTTCTTCTCTTATCACGTTCGCTCATTATGTGATTTTCATTGAAAGACGTGTGCTTCTCTGTGTATGTAACTGCTTGTTAAACAGTTGAACTGATGTCTTCAGTTTCTGTACATTCTTCGTGATGAACGCGTTCTGATTCACATGATGTTTTTCTTCTGAGTTGAGTTGAAAACGTTGAATCAGCTTCAATGCTATCTCTTTTCACGAATGATCTTTGCTCTTCTCTTTCTCTAACATTGATATCTTTATTAGTAGATCAATAATGTTAGCAATGTTCTTTTCATTATTGCATGAGCATTTCGATCTTGTGTTTTTGTTTTCTTGCAATGAATCAACGTCGCTTGCAATCGTCTTTGAATCAGCACTGCTGCGATTTATGCAATTCATCGTCGTTCAATCGTCTTCTAGATTCACTCTGCCTTGTTTGTAGTGCTCTTTTTCAAAATTTGTGATGCGTGCATTGTGATTGTTTTTATATTATAAGTTTTTTATTAAAATATTAAAATATTATGAATTTAAACGTTATATCACTCACTATTTATATCATAATATATATTGAAGAAGTGACGAAAAATATCAAACAAAGTTAATACTTATAACTTAGTATCTTTCATTATTTAAGAACTGAGATTATTGTGTGCATTATATCTATAGTTATATCAATATTCTCGTTTATACATCAGCTTTCAACTTCTATTCTAACAACAATTGTATATATACTAAGTAGGTAGTTATGTATGTTGAATCAATTATTCACACTACAGAACATTTGTCGCTTAATTGACTGCTTATAATTCTAGGCAGCAGGTTAAAGTTGATACTCTAGTACTTCTGCTTTCATCGAGGGCTTGCAGGCATCTTACCGGCTTATCTTTGGTCCTCGGAACCGAAGGATCATTGAGAGCGCCTGAATCGTCGTTCTGCTGACTCAAAGCCTGAAGGATCAGAGCTATCGGCGTTGCTGACCCAAAGCCTAAAGGATCAGCGTTATCGCCTTGCTGACCCAAAGCCTGAAGGATCAGAGCTATCGGCGTTGCTGACCCAAAGCCTGAAGAATCAGAGCTATGACGTTGCTGACCCAAAGCCTGAAGGATCAGAGCTATCGGCGTTGCTGACCCAGAGCCTGAAGGATCAGCGTTATCGCCTTGCTGACCCAAAGCCTGAAGGATCAGCGTTATCGCGTTGCTGACCCGATGGACGGGAGGAAACAAGTACAGTCGACGCTGGTGATAACGGACTGGTGGCAAATCAATCAGCTACTTTCGTTAGAAACAGAGATCCGTGACATCAAAACGACGCTAAATCTATTACAGTATGAATCAATATATAGAATTATCACAGGCTGAAGGGAAATTATCTAAAGATTATTTCTGGAGAGTGTATCACATATAGATTTACCCCCTTTTATAAACGGACATCAC
>JAABUH010001284.1_pt1 | contig 29254 bp, 48 predicted proteins | sample 5559121 | NCBI WGS metagenome assembly JAABUH01 (sample SAMN10711871, study PRJNA513364) | rock metagenome | isolation source: Antarctica rocks | place: Antarctica: Victoria Land, Battleship Promontory nord | collected 2015-12-28
AGGCCGGCCCAAAAGCCTGGGCGCTTGGGTGGCGGGCCCATCCGGACTGCCCCTGCTGCGGGACGGCGGGAAAAGGCGCTCAAGCCACCCTCATGCTGTCGTGCGCCCGCCCGCACAAGCCGCAGCGGCGGCGCGGGGAGCCGTGCTGCAGCACAGCTGTCTCCGCCGCGCGCCCAGGCCGCGACACGCGTCCGCGAGAAGCCCTGCGCTTGATTGACTGCTGTAATCTGAGCATGGCTGCATACCACTGCTGCTCGAGCGGTGTGCACCCAGGGAGCTGTGCAGCACTGACGGGCCTGCGCCAGGCTGCGCTGTCCTGCATACGCACGCCTCTCGCGCGCGCCGCAGGTGCAACAACTCCGCCGCTCCAGCGTGCTACGGAGCAGGCCTGCGGCCGCCCAGGCCGCGGGCGGCGGCGCGCCTGGTGCACGGACACGATGTCGCCGAGGCGCACGCGCAGGTTCTTGCGCACGACCTTGTTGATCCGGATCTTGGCCTCCTCCACCGAGTCGTCCGCGAGCACGATGCACACCGTGTCCTTCCGCTTCTTGCCCTGCGCCGCGCGCCACCGCGTCACCGCCAGGCCTCGCGTCCACCGCCGCGCGGCCGCGCGCTGAACATGCCGGAAGCGCGCCTCCCCCGCCGGCGCTGCCGGCCTGCCCGCTGAGCTGGCTTGTGTGTGTGCTACCGGCGCATCGCTCGCGCGCCGCTGCCGGTGTTAAACCGTGCACGCGCGGGTAGGCAGCGTGCGTGCGGCGCTCGCGCCAGGGCAGTCCAAGGTTGGTCATACACAGGCCTGCTGCGCGTGTGGCCTCCCCGGCAGCCTGGCTTGCAGCTGTTTCTTTCACCGGACCACGGAGTGCTGCAGCAGCCACGCACGCAGGCGCCTGCGGCGAGGCGCAACACGCAGAGCGCCACATAATACTGCTGCGCCGCGCGCCGCGCGCCTTGAGCAGGACCGTGTCGCCGCGGAACAGCTGCAAAGTCTCCATCGTCGCCAGGTTCAGCGCGACGACCGAGTTGTCGTCGTTGACCGCATCGTCCACGATCAGGCGGTTGGGCGCCTTCTTCTTCTTCAGAATGGCCAGCTGCGGGTCCTCCTTGGGCCCCTCCTTCTTCGGCGCGGGCGCCCTGCGCTCCCAGGCGCGCGGGGCTGAGTCGCCGCACGCCCCGGCCGCACATCGCCAGCAGCGCACGCTGGCGTGAGGCAGGCAGCAGCGATCGCAGGGGCCTGACTCACTCTTCCTTGACCGCTGAGGGCCCCGGGTCCGCCATGACTGCTCCTTTAGGAGATCTGCTTATTGACCAGCTCCTGCGCTCGCAGCGCCCTGGTCACCGCGTGTCCAAGCTCGCTGCACTCAAGCTCAGCGCGCCAGCAGTCCTCTGACAGCAGCAGGCAAGCAGAAGCCTTCTCTTCGCAATCAACTTGCTGCAAGTGGAAAGGACAGCGTCCCCTCCTTACACGAGAAGCAGTCCAAAACCCATTACCCTGCTGCTGGCTTTCACCTGCGCTGTGTACACTGCTGAACAGAACTGAGCGCCGATCAACTGAAGCGCACGCGCCTTACAATTGCTGAGGAACTGCATAAACACAGCAGCGCAGTTTCGATATTGTATAAGCAGCAGGAAAGGCGCCTTTGTGCTCTGCGTTGTGACAGCAGGAACAGCACTGTGTTTGAAGTCCTGCTGTTGACTCCTGGTTGTCACAACTAGCCATCCAGCCAGCCGGTCAGGAGTCTGAAAAACGGTTTGTTTTTTAGCCAGGAGGAGCACTTGCACTGCTTCGCTTAATACGCTCACTTAACTAGGATGAAGACGTTCAGGCTCGTCAGCCGTAGTGATGCGGTGCGCGTCTGTACCGTGCTTTAGTACGTGGAGCAATGTTCAAGCACACGCGCACTCTGCTGTTGCAATTCAGATACATGGACGGTAGAGGAGACTGTGCGAGCGTCTCTTGCAGGCTGGGATAAGGGCGGGCTCTTCCTTTGCACAATGGTGCGCACCACGCCGTTGCGAACAGATGACAACTGCAGGCTGCATACCTGTGCCGTTCACACAGCGTGTTTCGGTGTTGGCGTGTGCGCGCAAGCACCGCGCTGGCAGGAACCGTGTTGTTGCCTGATTTCCATTTGAGTTTGCTGCCTCACTCTCACGTTTGCTGGTTGCGCAGGACGCTGAGGCCAGCGGCTCCAGGTGTGCGCACGCTGTGGTGCTACCAGAGCTTGACGGCTTGATTTGAGGATGCAGTTACAGCCGGGCGCTGACATGGATCACGGCCAGGTGCCGCGTGGCGCGCTGACACGCGGCGGTGCAGCTGTTCGGCCGCGCCGCGGCAGCACGTCGTGCGCAGCGCGGCCGTGGCAGCGCCGCCGGCGCCAGAGGCCGCGCGCGCGGACACAGACTTAACGGAGAGCGCGAAGGCGAGCGGCAGCGGGTACGACTGGAGGAACCAGTGGTACCCGGTGCGCGTGCCCCGGCCCTGTCCGCTGATCGCTCCCCGTGCCAGCAGCCACCGCACTCCACGTTGCGTATCCTTGCCTACCTCCTATCCATGTCGAACACTGTGTTGTTCAGTGGAGCCCCCCAGCAGCCTCCTGTCCAGTTGTGGCGCTTGGTCACTGACACCACCGCTCCCGGGATCATGTGTCGTTACAAGTGGGCCTGCAGCCACAAGGCCGGACGCGCCGCCGCCTGCGCAGGTGCACTTTGTGCGTGATGTCCCGGAGGGCCAGCCGCAGCGCGTGTGGCTGTTTGACGAGCCCATCGTTGTGCTGCGGCGGCCAGGTGCGTTGCGCGGCGCCTGCCCGCCGGTCCGCGAGGCCTGCCGCGGTCGGCCAGCCGCAGCCGGAGAGCTGGGCGCATGTGAGCTGCCGCTGCTGCTCTGTCAGGCTTGAGACTCGGGGACCTGCATACGAACCGCGGTGCAGGCGATGGAGCTCGGGGCCGTAATGCAGGGCCGCGGCTGCGCGCCAGGGCGCAGATCAGCCTCAGCGCCTCGGTGACGTGCTTTGTGGGCGCACTGGCCGGGCGCGAGCTCAGGGGGTGCGCGCAGGCAAGGGCCCCGTGGCCATGCTAGACCGCTGCCCGCACCGCGGCGCCGCGCTGTCCGAAGGCCGCATGACCGCGCCGGGCAACCTGCAGTGCGCGTACCATGTGCGCCATCCCCCTCGATGCGCAGCCTTGCGTCCACTCGCCTGCCTGCCTGCGACGCGCCCCTTGCGCTCCAAGGTTATATCATTGAGTGAGCAAAAAGCGCTCTATGTTACTCTTACATAAGTGGCATGGCCTAGTAGAGCTTAACATTTGAATACACTGTGTGGTTCAGGGCTGGACATTCAACGGCGAAACTGGGGAGTGCACCAACATACCTCAGGTGAGCCTCGAGCGTGACTCTAGGAGAAAGGACTGGAAGTATTGCGTCCACTTTGTGTGCATGCTAGTTGCAGAGAGAATCACATGAGGGTGTGTGCATGTGTGGAAGCACGCTAGGACGTACTCAGGATGTAAGCGTGTGCGTGCTATGGGTGTGGCTTCACAGCCTTCCTGCTCCGTGAGCAGCGAGCCACTCATTGCTGGTGCACCGCCGCTCGTTCATCTGCCATGCTCAGCAGTGTGCTCCCACAGAGGGCCTGCTCTCCCGTGATGCGCACCTGCTATAAGCCTTCAAGCAGAAGGCAGAGTAGCGGAAGAGCCGTCATTGGTCATTTCGTGCTGCGGGTGATGCGGGCGGCCTGCTGGGGCTGCTGGTCGTTGACAGGACCGCTCAGTGGTGAGACACGTCAAGTGAAAGGCATATTGGCGACTCAGGTTCTGTTGGGAGCGCTTGTGCTGCGGGTGATGCGGGCGGCCCGCTGGGCGTGGCAGGTGGTGGGCGGCAACACGGTGTCGGGGCGCACCTGCGCGACGGCGCTGCCGTGCGCGGAGCGGCAGGGCCTGCTCTGGGTCTGCCCCACGCCGGGGGCCGCGCTGTCGCCTGACGCCATCGCAGGTGCGCCGGCCGCGTCGCCTGCTTGCAGGGCTCTCTATGGCAAGGGCTCTCTGAAGGACCGCTGGGCATCATGTGCTAGTGTGTGCATGTGCGGCACCCCGGGAGCCGTGAGTGATAGCTGCTTAAGATGGTCCTTTCATCGTGGTCATTTCCCTTATGTGCCTCTGGGGTGTCAAGACAGAAAAGGATGGCAGCGCTCTACTAAGATATGGGGCAAGGACAGGGCCAAGGGCGGGGCGCGCGCGCGCCGCGCAGTCCTGCCGGAGATGGACCAGCCGGGCTGGACGAGCGACGACTTTGTGCGCGACATGCCCGTCGACTTCACGCTGCTGCTGGAGAACCTGGCAGACCCGGACCATGGCGTCTTTGCGCACCAGACCGCCAGCTTCGACTCGTTCACCGCGTCGCCTGACCACCCGATGGCCGTCTCCGCCGCGCCGGGACCTGGCGGCGACAAGGCGCGCCCCGCGACAGGCCCGCGTCCCCTGCGCACCCGATGGTCATGTCCGCCGCGCCAGGGCCCGGCGGCGACAAGGCGCGCCCCGCGGCGAGCTCGCCCAACGGTGTGACCGTGCCGTGTCGGCAGTGCTTGGTGGCAGCCTCCGGCGGCATGTGGCGCGAGCGCGTGGCGCCGCGAAGGCAGCCTAGCTACATATGGCAAGTTCATCCTTCCTCGCAAATCACAGCATGTCGTTGCGCCATGTCGCTGTGTCTTGCAGCAACAGCGCAACTCATACGGCCTCAAACTTTTTCTGGCACCCTGTCCCTGTGCGTATAAAGAGGAAAATAGTGTGTGTGTGTGCCTGACGTGTGCATGTGACATGCACACATACGACTGTGCTGTGCGCACGCCCCATCCGAGGAGGCGCCGGCGCGGGCCGCAGATCGTGGGCCGCGTGGCGGGCGTGCTGAAGATGACGGGCAAGGGCGAGGCGCATCGCGACGAGGCGCTGCCGGGCGCGCGGGACGCCGGCGGTGGCATGACCGCGACGCTGGAATTTGCGCCGCCGGTGCACGTGCGCTGGGCGCGCATGGACGCGGCCGGGGGCACCACGTTCATCTCGGCGTTCTACGCGACGCCGGCGGGCGCGCCCATACTCTCGCGCTGTAAAGTGCTCGTGTTGCGGGACGTCTACCTCTTGAAATTGTTGGGCTTGTCCCCGGTGCTGGGCGTGCCAGCCTCAATGGTCAACATGCGCCTGAACACATGCGCATGTGAGTCTGTTCTGCTCTTCCTGCAAGTCAGGATGGCCTCTCGTGCTGGCCTCCCCGCTCGCATCCTCAGGTCCATGATGGCCCACCGGCTGATTGCACCAAGCACTGTAGTACCCACTGTAGCACTGTAGTATCCACTTGCCCGGCGCCGCTTCGGACTGTTCGCCGCGCGAACAGCCCCACGAGCCGGCGCGCCGGCGCCGCGCAGGCATCGGCCGCACGCGCTTCTTCCTGCGCTACGCGCGCAGCATCGCGCCCTGGCTGCACCCGCCCGGCTGGCTGTTCGACATCCTCATCAACGCCTTCCTGGACCAGGCGCGCACGGCGCTTGCCCGCCCCTTGCTGCAGCCGCTGTGCAGGCCCTGCGCACGCTGGGTCAAGGCGGCTCAGGACACGGGTGCATGCGATGAGCTGTGGTGCAGGCAGATCAGGGAGCTGTCCAGCTCCAAATATGCCGCGCTGCGCAATCGAGGAAGTAGCCAATGCTGTGCATGAATAGTACGGCAGGCTTTGCGTTGGCGCAGGTACCAAAGGGTGCAGCGCATGGCAGGAGTGAGAGCGATGCGTGTCAAGTCTCAGCGGCGCATCCGCGCCGCCCTCCTCGGCCGCCGCCCGCGCTGAGGGCGGCGCGCGGCGCGCGGCGCGCCAGGACACGTACCTGCTGGCGACGCAGCAGGAGGCGACGCTGGCGGCCGAGCTGGGCGCGGCGCGCGCCAAATTTGGCGCCACCAAATTCGACGCCGCCGGCGCCCAAGAGCATGGTTCAGAGGCGGGCGCGGACGGCATCGACGCGCCGCTCATGGACCGCCGCCGGCTGTTCTGCCACCGCTCGCCGACCGACAACTTTCTGATCTCGCTCGGCCGCTGGATCGACGCCGCGGTGCCGCACGCGCCCAACCGCTACCGGCTGCTGGTGGACGCCGACGCAGCGGGCGCGCGCCTTACCTCATACCCTAGAGCCTGATACCCTAGAGCCTAAAAACCCTAGGTTGTGCGGCCGCAGCAGCGCAGAGGCATGGCGGCCTCCGCTGTGCCGAACGTCAAGAGCTGAGGCGCCGCGCAAGCCGTGACGCCAGGGAGCCCCGGCGCGCAGGCGCCCTGGCCGTCGGCCCCGCGCGTCGCGAGGACGTGCTGGATCGCTACGCCTGCCAGACCGCCATCTGCCCGGGCACGGCGGCCGCGCACCGGCGCGCGCGCGCGGCGCGCGGCGCTCTGGGCGCGGCCGCCGTGGTCGGCGCGGCCGCGCTCGCGGCGGGCGCGGCGGTGGGCCTGGACCGCGACGCGCTGCTGCGGTGCGCCCGGCCGCGAGCCCCAGCGCAGGCTTGACCGTGCGGGCGTTGACTGCGAGTCGCGTGTCTGCACAGTACCTAAGGCGAAGTGAGCATTCAGAATGGGCGCACATGCGGATGCATGGACAACCGTGACTCGCGGTGGTGGAGGGGTGGTGGAGGGCATGTGTTGAGCAGGAGGTAATACGAGTTTACAGTAGAACGATATATTGTGCGTCAGGCAATTGGCGGCCTACAGCTGTTCATCTGTAGAGCGGCGGTGCTCCTGCACTGCTGCCTCGCTTGATGTGCCGCATGCTGTGCATGATAGTGGCTGCCTTCAGGTGAGCCGCTCGTCTGTGGGCACAAGCGCGCATGCACCGGGCGGCTGCCTGGGTCGCAGTAGCGCTGGACGCCCTGATTGTACACGCTCTGACTCCATCTGATGTTTAAACAAGGGTCGTGCAGCTCTGCATTTGACAGCTCCTGGTGCCCATGCAGCTGGGCGGCCGCGGTCGCCGCAGCAGCGGCGGGCGCGCTGGCAGCGCACACGCTGGCGCGGCAGTTCGAGTACGTGTACACGCCCGAGCGCCAGGCGGCCGACCTGAAGCGCATCCCCAACTTTGTGCCGGACAAGTAGGCCGTGCGGTGGCCGCGTGCGGAGACGTGACTGTGTTGTTTAAGTCTGTGGTTAACACTGCTGTCGACTGTGGCTGACCGGGTGGCGGAGCCGGCGCCGGCTGCAGACCTGGTGTATGTAGATGCACACTTCCAACAATGAGACGTCAGTGCAATGTGGTTGGCTCACACCTGTTTGGTGGTGCGGTCGCTCATCTGTGTGCCAGATATGGTTGTACAGTAGCTGCGCGTCGTCAAGCCAGCAGTGTGCTTTCAAGTAGCGGTGATATATGTAGCATTCTCAGGCAATGGCACTGTGTTATCAGTACAGTATTGTAACAAGTGTGTAAGAAGGACATCGATAGAACGCCACATGCGGTTGAGACTTCTCTTGTGCCTCGGGCAGTTACCATCACGCAAATATCGACGCTTCCTGGCCTGCGCCGAGCACGCAGGGCTACCGGTAGTTCCGATACGCGCCCCTGTACATGAATGCATCGATGGTGGCCATGATGTCGTGCGGCTTGGGCAGCTCGGTCGCCACGTCCGCCTCGTACGCCTTCTTGGCCACCGCGCACGCCACCCTGGCCGAGACCTGGCGGATGGCGGCCAGCGGCGGGTACAGCGCGCCTCGCGCGCGGTCCTCTGCACGGCGCTGACGCGTTCGTTTGTACAAGACGCAGCAGCAGCGGCAGCAGTGGGGGCAGCAGCGGCGGTAGTGGCGGCAGCAAAGAGGCTGGACATGGTGTTATTGCTTGCGCACTCAGGCAAGCTGCTGACAATAAGATGAAGAGCGGCGGCATGGTCACGACAATCCGTGGTAGTCACGCAGATTGGGGCATGCATGCAGCACATGTCCAGGCCCGCGCCGTCTGTGACGGTCGCGGCGAGCGCCTCTGCCGCCGCCAGCAGCATGTCCTCGCGCAGCCGCGTCGCGCGCGCCACCAGCGTGCCCAGGCCGATGCCGGGGAACAGGTACGCGGACTCTATGCAGCCTGCGCCGCGGCGGGGCACCAGGCCGCCTGAGCCCAGCAGGTGCGGACACGGCTGCACCCCATGTATATGTGCGAGGGCCGTTGCAGGAGGCACACAATGACCAACGCCCACAGAGGGAGCCAGACGGTTTGGCGCGTGTGGTCAGGCGGCATGCATTGCGCGGCGGCATGATACAGGGCCTCGTGCTGCGCACGGACGGCTCTGGCGCCGCACCCGGCTGCATCTGGCGGCCGTCCGGGAGCGTGATGGATGCGCCGCGCGCGCGGCGCATGCGGTCCGCAAACACCGCGCGGCCGTCCGTCCAGGCGTACGCGTCCTCGGCCGACACCTCGGCGCCTGCCGGGACGGTGCGCGCACAAAAAATTTGAAAAGATGAGAGATATAAAAAGATGAGGCTCAGCGGGAGCGTGCAACCAGGCTGAGATTGCCACCCAACACGCCTGCAATGGCAAGCTGTGGAGCGCGGCTGGCGCAAAGCGTAGAGCTCCAAGCCTGAATGCACAGGCAGGCGGCTCTGCAGAGGCATGCTGTGCCCGCGGGCTTGCTGCGGCTCGGCGCCGCGCCGCACAGCGCGCCATCCGTTGGGGCGCAACCCAAGGGCTGGATGCGGGCGGGCGGGCACCGGGCTGCGAGAGCGGCAGGATGAGCGGCGCCGCGTGGTGCGCCGCCATCGCGCCGCACACCTCGCGCGTGAACGCGATGGGCGGCCCGCCGTCGCTGATGCCGATCAGGACGCTCGGCCGGATGGTGGCGACGGCCGCCGCCAGGTCGGCGCACACGGGGCCGTCGTGGCAGTAGGGCAGCGCCTGCGCGCCCGAGAGCTGTGAGCGCACTGGTGGCAGCATCACTGCATCAGCGGCGTGCACTTGCATGTCATGGCCTGGTCAGAGCTTGGGCCTGCGGGTGAACCCGCCGGCGTATGCTGTCGGTTCCCTTTTGCCTACGGGAAGAAAGGGAAACCCCTTGTGCCGAACCTGTGCAAGGAGCCTGCGGGCGACGCGGGAGGCACCGCTCGAGCCACGCCTACCGAGGGTGTGGCTCTGCCAGGTCGCGCCGCCGCAGGCCCTCAAACCCTGGCCGGGAGTTGCGAGGACCCGGAGGGCGTCCGCGCCTGGTCCGGCAGCGAGTCCGCGTCGCCGCGCCCGCGCACCACCAGCCCGCGGCTGTCCACCACCCAGAAGCGCTTGCGCGCATCGATGATGGTATCGCCCGCCCTGCATGGGCCCCTCTCATCATTTGCCACTTCCGCGCTGCGCCTGGCGCCATCACCCTGCGGGTGTCGGGCCTTGGCGCAGCTCCGGTCATGAGAGCCCCAGTGCGCGCCGCATGCTGGGGGCATGGCCGCCGCGCCCTTCCCGAGCCGCTCCCGCCCTGCACCTTGCCACGCGTCACACGCGCTGCGGGCAGCTCCAATCCCCGGTCTCGGCAAACGCGTCACGCCCGTTGGGCACTGCCACTATGGACATATGACAGCCGCCCGTGCCGCATGCGGCAAACCGTGAGCCATCCTGGCGGCGCGGCCGCCGGGCGCACCGCGAGCCGCGCCGCGCGACGGCCTCCGCGAGCACCTCGGCGATCGCCGTGCCGGCCGCGCCGTCGCCGACCAGCATGAATGTGTGCTGCGCCAGGTCGACGCCCGTTAGCGGCTGCGCGGCCAGCACGCCCGCCAACACCACCGCCGCCGTGCCCTGCCGCGCGGCCGTCCTCACGACATGCCTTCCTGGTGATTTCTGAGCGCAGATGAGCCCAATGTGCCATGCCATGCTCAACATCGGGCCTGCGCGGCCGCACATGTGCCGCCGCGCCTGCACCAGGCGCACAGGTGAGGCGGGGGCGGGAGGCAGCGCGCGGCTCTGCTCTGGCAGGGCGCCAGCAAGCATGGGCGCCGCCGCGCCCTACCGCGCACGCCCGGCAGGACCGCACACGCCTGGATGGCAGGCGGCAGCACTTGTGGGCCTCCCGCCATGGTGCAGGCACACGCAGCGGGCTTGCAGTGCATGGTGGTAGGCTGGGGGTGGCTGTCATGGGCTTCTGCGGCTCGTCCCGCAGGAGCCAGCGCATGGCCGACGCAGCCCGCCGGCCTGCAGGCCTGATCAGGGTTAGCCCTGGCTATGCGAGTCAAACCTAAGGTCATGTGGGCTAACCCTAATGATTAGGGTTAGCCAACCCATGCGGGCAGCGCACGGGGGCGGAGCGCGCGCCTGCACGTCGTCCGAGAAGCAGGGGAAGGTGCCGCGGTAGCGCGCGAACAGCCGGCCCAGGTTTTCGAACGACATGTCCTCCAGGTGCATGAGGCACGTGTTGCCGAACCTGCGCGCGCGCAGGGTCTGGGTGGCCGCGGAGAAGCAGGACACATGAGCCCTCCAACCCAAGGAGGCACATGTTGCCAAGCCTGCGCGCGCAGGGCTAGGGCGGCGGCGCTGAAGCAGGGCGCACGGTCCCCCGTCCCAGCTCGCGGCCCGGCCGGGGTTCCAGCAGTCCACGCCGGCGCATGTGCTGGGAGCCGTGCCGTGTCGGCGCCGGCGGGGCGGGCGGGGCGCGCGCCTGCGCTTCACGGCGGACATGAGCTCGTCGATGAGCTCGTAGTAGGCGTCGCCGCGCACGCGCTCGTGCTTGCAGCCAACGTAGAATGGACTCTGCAGCAGGTCCTGGTTATTCGTGCCTGCGCCCCATGGGCAGCTCAGTGGGTAGGGTCTGGGTCGGGGACAGCTGAGAGCTGCCCGGAGCCGCCGCCTGCCTGAGCGTCCGAGCGCGCAGACGGCGCGTGTCCCGGAGCACCAGGACGGCTGCACCGGCGAGCGGCTCGCCTCGCACTACGCACACACTTGGGGCAGCATATCTCCCTGACACTAGCGTTCAGGCGAACGGGGCTTGTTTCTAACACTACTGCGCAGAGCGCGGCTATCCCATGGCAGCTGGACACACGCTGTGTCACAGGGCAACAAGCATGCAGGGCAAGCTTGCTGGGCGACAGGCCGGCGTCAATGCATGGCCGCGAGACATCGAGCAACGCCCGAGCAGCGTCGCGCCGCCGTTGCAGCACGCCGGCGGTGCTGCTGAGAGGGGCCGCGCCCGCATCGATGCAGATCGGCAGGCACATGTTGGGCGGGATGCCGCCACACGCCGTGTACAGCGCGAGCTTCGACTTGGGCACGCCCACCGCCTGCGCACCAACAGGCGCGAGCATGACGCGGGCGCCATAAGGACACCTGAACAGGCTGGCCAGCAAGCGGCCGGCCGCACACAGCTGACCTGGCTGCCCCCGGGGCGCACGGGTGCACCGTGCATGCATGCATACCTGAGGTACGCGGTCACTGACCCTGACATGCATGCCCATGTGTTCTGAGCCCTGGAGGCCAGCACGCTCCGCCCGCCCGCCACAGGCTGTGCGCTCTGGGAAAAGGCCTTGCGCACTGGAGCGCGGAGCGCATGGTCTGCCGGCAGGCATATGAAGAGCATGTGCCGGGCGCACGGGGGTGCGGGGCTGGCGGGCGCGCCTGCACGCCCAGGTCGCCGAGCGCGCCCACGCGCTCGCCGTCGGTCAGGCAGATCGCCTTCACGCGCCGCTCCGGCCAGTTCTTCAGGATGCTGAACACGCGCCCTGTCACGCCGCACAGCCCGCGTCTGCATAAGGCCTGGGCAGGGGCGCATCGCCTGCACGAGCCGCATTAGCCAGGCCTCCAAACAGGCCAAACACGCGCCCTGGGTGCACCGCACATCCCTTCCTTGCTACCCATGCCTTTGTCTCTGCACGCTCCAAGACGCACAGCACAGTTTGGTGCAAAACTTGAATCACGCCTGTCTGCTTTGCACGGGTCCTGCATGTCTGCCAGGATGCCAGCGCTGCTGCATGCGCAAAGAGCCGCTCTGGCAGAGCACAACATGCTCCAAGGCATGCTGTCTTTGTGGAAGCGGCACCTGACATGGCAAGCGCGCTCGTGCGTGCTTGCGCAGTAGAACGCAGGCTGTCATGTTGCCACGGCCGAGCAGCGCCGCTGACACACAGCCTGGCCCGGGGCTGGAGGCGTAAGCCTGAGGCGGGGCGCACCCCGGTCGCGGGTGCTGATGAACAGGCTGCGCGGCAGGCTCTTGAACATCAGCCCGTACGTCTGGCAGTACTGGCTCACGGTCGGCATGTGCACGATGGGCAGCAGCTCCTCGATGTTCTCCGACAGCACGTGGAAGAACAGGCTCTCGTTGCGGTCCTGCGCGCCGGCAGGATGGAATAGGGTGCCATACCCTAACCCACCCTCTTGCATGTCTGACATGCATTTGTGCGTAGCTCCGCGGCAGTTCTGCATAGCTGCGCGGCGCACTGCAGGCATGGCGTCCGACCAGCAGTCACTGCTGGCAGCGGCCGCAGGTCAGGTGTGGCCGTCACAAGCAAGTACCGGCTGAGGGAAGCGATTATTGCCTGATCTCCACGCATGCAGCCTGCAAGCTCCTGTGAGCGCTGGCAGATGCAGTGCCTGCGCGTGCTTGCGAGGCCTCGGCATGCACCTGCACGTGGCGCCAGGAGAACAGCCGTGGGGGCGCGGCCGCCTGGGGCGCGCGCCTGCAGCGACGTCAGGTAGCTGTGCCGGTCCATGTCGCTGGCCTTGGCGCGGATGTTGATCAGCGCGCGCTCCGCCTGCACCGCCTGCCGCACGCCGCGGCGCGCCCCGGCGTGAGCCTGTGCTCGGGCGCGACGCACATCTGCCGCCAGCGGCCTCTGCAAGAGCGGAGTGCCACCGCGTGCGTGCTCGCCTCGCACAGATGCAGACGGTCACCCCCTCGCCAAGCAAGAATATAGAAGTGCAAGCGCTGCTCAGCACTGCGTGTCTGGTGCTGGTCCGAGCGCTCATCATGTAGAAGTTTCGCGCCTGGCTCAGGATGGCGGGCGGCAGCAGGCCGCGCAGGTAGAGGCGGTCGCGCTCCACCTCGCTGAACGCCAGGCCTTGCGCAGGCACGGCACCCTTCTCAGTACCATGTTTAGCAAGTACCAATGTAAGCGGAGAAGCGGAGAGAGTATGAGAGGTGAGCAGGCTGGAGCATGATTACTTCTGCCAAGGTCGATGCATGGGGGTGCATGGGGGCAACCACGTGGCAGCGGTCATTTTTCACGCAGAGTCTGCGCAGGAAGCAGTTTCCGCCATGGCAGACAGCCACACCAGCCACCGGCGTATCAGCAACACCCCCTCTCTGCACGTGACCTGACTCAGCCCGAGGCGGGGTGGAAAGACGCGCTGCAGCAGCAGTCCCCGCCGCCCGGCCAACAACTCACACGGCCACGCTCGGCTTGCCCAGCTGTGTCTGCAAAGGACTCGAGCGACAGCTGTCCCACAGCGGCCCGGCGTGCCTGCTCGCCCGGCAGCCGAGGGCGCCGGCGGCCCAGGGCGCACCCTTGTTGTACTTCGGCGAGCGTATGAGGTGCGAGCCGCTGACGACGCTACGCACCCACGGCGTGACCGGCTCGTCCTCCTCCTGAGCGGCTTCGCCGGACCTGATGCCTTTGAAGCTGGAGCTCGAGCTCCGGGCCGCCGCTGGCGCGCCGCGCAAGCCGCTCCCGTGCTGCCCTGGCAGAGGCTGTGGCCACTGGCTGCCCTGGCTGCGCAGGGCGGCCAGGCCGCAGAGCGCATCGCATAGCCTGGCTGGCCCCACGTGCAGGCGCGCGACGCGGCGCAGCATGAGGACCCCAATGCTGGCACCTCTGCTGCCCCCTTTTGCAATGACAAGAAAATATCTAGAGCAGTCTCAGACTCGAGCGCTCGACGCAGCGGAACGCACTGCAATCATGCTTGCAAGAGTGCATGCAAGAGCTTGGCCTGCGCTGCCCCCCTTGGGCGAGCAGACATGCATCGAAGCACACGTCTCGTTGCTTGGATGTAGCCCCACACCGCCTGCCTATCTCAAGGTTCCTCTCGTCCAGCTCAGCTAAGTAGCCATCCAGGGCTACAGGACCCTCACTGAGGGTTCCTCAGCACGAGCTTGGGGCAGGAGAGAAGCAGACAGCCTGCATTTGCCTCCAGCCTTCCTCGACGTGTACGGCCTGAGTGTGCCACACGTGGTGTGGTGCATGTTGCGCGCGAGCACAGCACTTTGCAGCAGGCAACCACAACTTGTGGCAGGCGCTCAAGTCGCGTCATGGAGCGCGCACCAACGCTCAGCAGCCATGCTAGGTACTTGCAGCACTGCTCGTCCCAAGCTCGCGCTTGTGCCGTATGGGGATCACTCTGAGCGATTTTAATGAGTCACAGCACAGAGCACTGAGCAATGCACTGTGTGGGTGGCAGCGTGCAATGTGTACGTGTCTGAGGGGCGAGACCAAGGCGTCATCCAACAGCTCAAGGTGGCTGGTGACTATATATTACCATGCCCGCCCCCCTCCAAGCTTGGGGCCGCGCTGCAGCTCACCAGCGCCTTTGCACAGGCTGTGGCGGAACAGGACGCAGAGGTCGTGCTCGCACACGTCTTTGTAGACGAGCCGTACCACCGTACCGGCTACACACTTGCGTCAGCCTCGAGTAACAGGGTGCGCCGAGACGGGCCTTGCAGGCAGACTGGCCAAAAGTGTAGATGCTTGCTTCAGCAGGGGACCCTTGCAGGCTCCCAACAACGATGGTGTGTATATGCCAAGCTGCACATGGTATGTGCGACTTTGAGCTGGCAAAACCAACCTCCAACCTAAAAAAGGCGCATAAAACTTTATGCCCGCATGAGGGCACGCAGCTCGTCGCCGCGACGCTCCAGCTGGCGCACGCGGCGCTGCGCGCCGTCGACCTCTGCGCGCACGAGGCCAGCCACCCACGGCTGGGCGTTGTGGACCATGTGCTGTGCTCGCCGCTGGGCGGCGCGGGCGTGTCGCACGCGGCGCAGGCGGCCGCTGCAATTGCCGCCGCGCTCGCCGAGGGCGACCCTCATGTGCCCGTCTACTTGTGCGCCCCCACCCCTCACGCCCCACATACTTTTCCAGTCGTCCAGGTGCCATGAGCAGAGCGGGCATGGAAGATGCCCTTAGGACATGTCTCTGGCTGAGTATGCACAGACACTTCAGTGACAAGCGCAAACTCATGATGACGTAGACTACAGCTCGCACACCCCCTACTTTGTAAACACAGTGAGGTGCTCACAGTGTTCCCAGCGTTCCTAAACTCGCCAGGTGCATGCATAAGCACATGCTTGGCCAGATCAAGGAGTGCGGGTGCATGCAGGTACGGCGCGGCCCACCCGCGCTTGCGCAGCTTGGCAGATGTGCGTCGCGCGCTGGGCTACTTTGCGGGCGCCAAGGCTGGTGCGGCGCCCGCTGCACTCCTGCCCACTCCACAACGTGACACATGTGTGCATGCTGCATGCAGTGCACAAGCCCGTAAGCTTGGGGCTTGTGCCTGCGTTGCTTATCAGACCGTCTTGGTAAGGTTGAACGTGTGGGGCATGGATGGACGGTACATTATATGTGCGTCCTGCTTGCTTCCTCATACGGACTAAACGAGGGCTTGTGCTGGATGAAGACTTTGCCAGGGACTGCATGGTCAAGCATATCAGCCACCTGTGATGCTCGACTGCGCCCGCAGAGCACTGACCAGCCCCATTGGCCTCCGGCTCACCCACCCGAGGCGCCCGCATGCACCAGAGCGGCCCTGACGTTACATCCTCTGTGCTGCCTTGCAGGCGCCTGGCAGGGCCTGGGGGCCGCATGCGCTGGCGCCCTTCCGCTGGCGCCCGACCTGGGCCCGACGCGCGTCAACCCGCACGTGGGCGTGTGCACCATCGGCGCGGCGCCGCTGGTTGTCAACTTCAACATCCCCGTCGCGGTGCGGCCGTGCTCCTTGCTGCGTACATATCACAACAGGACCCGCCCAGGGCCGAAGGAATGCAGCACGCCGGGCAAGCGCACAGCATGTGCAATGCGACAGTACTGCTGGGGTGTCCTGCTCGGCGCCTTGCCTTACCTAGGGTCGCCTGCTCGTGCAGTGCATAGGGCACGAGAGCGTGAACCCCAGCTGCCGCGCTGCGCCATGATGCAGGGTGGCTGCGCGCGCAGGGCATCAGCCTGGCGGCCGCGCGGCGCGTCGCGCGGGCTGTGAGCGCGCGCGGCGGCGGACTGCCCGCTGTCGAGGCCATGGCACTGCCGCATGGGGATGGTGCGCGCCTATGAGCCCATGTTGGGCACGAAGGCACAAGCATTTTGAATTTAGCGCTAGAGAAATTAAGTGAAGCAGGCGAGCAGCGGCAGACTGCGACCCACACTGCATCGCAGAGCGAAAGCAAGTCACACCAGGGTGGGCCTGCAGCACCACACCGCGAGCAACACACTCACTTACAGGCCGCCTGCGTGTTTAGGCAGTGCGGCATGCGGCAGCTCTGCGCGGCCCGCGCACCACGCGGCGCGCGCGCAGGCGTGGAGGTGGCCTGCAACCTGCTGGACTGCGGCGTGACCCCGCCCGCGCGCGTGGAGGCGGCCGTGTGCCGGCTGGCCGGCGAGGCCGGGGGCACAATGGCGGCGCCGTACACGACCGGCCGCACGCAGCAGGAGCTGGTCGACCTGGTGCAGGCGGCCGCTGCGGCGCGGTAGCCCGCTCACAGGCTGGCGCGCGCTTGGTGCGGAGCATGCGTGCGCTGACGGCTGGACGCCGGGGGTGGCGGACGGCTCAACTGCTCGACCTCCTTATGGCCTTGGCACACGCTTGTCATATCTGTGTTGTGCCAACTCACTGCCGTATGCTAAACTGAACAAGGCCATGACGGTTCACGTTATGCGCTTGGACTGGTGTCATGACGTGCCAAGACATGGATGCAACTGACCCACGGCCTGTGCCTGTGACACGCTGGGAGCCTTGTTCATTGCAACAACTAGATAGAAGGTGGCCTGGTCGCTGCCACCCTCCAGCCCACATCCAGCAGCCCTGGACCTGCGTAGCGGCGTGGCCACTCGTGCGGAGACAGTGACAATGAGCAGGTACATACTGGTGCGCAAACACAGCTGCGCTACCAGGCCCCTCCTCGCCAGGCCGCCCGCCTCAGCAGGCGGCTGGCTGCGCCTGAAAGCAGGCCACGGCCTCTGAGCAGCTGGGAACGTCTGCGGCTGCACGCTCCCCTCGCCTCCGCGGGCTCAGAGCAGGCCCTGGCCTTCGAGCAGCTCGTAGGTTATGCAGTGGCACGCTCCCCCCGCCTGCGCGGGCTCAGAGCAGGCCCTGGCGCTTGAGCAGCTCGTAGGTCTTGCGGTTGTACACGTTGCCTGCCTCGTCCTCAAACTCCTCCTCAACCTCCGCCTTGAAGCCGCCCACCTCGCGCTCCTGCGCGCACGCGGCCGCCGCCGTCAGGCCCCCTCAGTGCCCCTCACCCTGAATCCGAACCTGAGCGGACATGAGGGCGCTCGCGAGCGGGTACGACCGGCGTCGCCGCCGCCCGTGCCGCGGCGAGGTCAACACCTGTGCATGCAGGGCATACGCATGGCCAGCATCCGCAGGTGCTAATCCTGCACCCTGCTGCCTCCGGTCCGTGCTCAGGACGCGGGCGCCGCAGGCAGGGCCGGGCGGAGCGGGCGGGCGGGCGGGCGGGCGGCGCGCCTGGATGGAGGTCCACAGCTCCAGCGCGTCCTTGATCTGCGTGACCTCGAAGAAGTTCTTGTTGTTGGGGATGCCCAGCGCGCGCATGCCGTTCTGGTGCCGCCACTCCTGCACGCGCCGCGGGCGCCCGTGTCGGCACGCTGCACAGCCAGGGAGCTCCTGGACAAGCGAGGAATGAACAAGCGCGCAAGGATGATATTGTAAGATATCGAATGAGGTCTGTCTTCCATGCCACTCTGCTGGTGCCACAAGGGTCGGGCTCTAGCCACGCATTGTTTGCAGCCAGGCGGAGGGGCGCCGCAATGGGGCGCGCCTTGAAGTGGCGCTCGAACGCGCGGCGGCCCCAGTAGGACGCGTTGCCGCAGATCTCGCACTTGAACTCTTGGTTGAGCCCGTGCAGCTTGTACAGCCAGTACGGGATCGGCTTGCCGTCCCAGCCCAGCGGCAGCTTCAGCGGGTTGTAGATGAAGTCGTCCTCGTCGTCGCTGTCGCTCAGCGGGCCCGCCTGCGCCCAGGGTCACGCGTGTCACCCTGACCCTATCTGAGCGATGCACCCCGCACGGGCGCAGCCATGCCTGCCCCGAGGCGCTCAATCTAGAAGACGAGGGTAGAGAAAGGGTGCGCCAGGGCACGAAATCATTTTCAGCCTGTGCTGACGCACGGGCGCTGTGGCAGTGCGGGCATGGCGCGCGGCTCGCAGATCCGTGGTGAGAACCCTATACCGTGTACCCTACACCTGGTCAAGAACAGCCGCTCGGCGCCGCAGCGCAGGGTAGGCGCCGCACCTCGTCGGCCTCGGCCTGCTCGGCCTGCAGCTCCTCGTACGTGCGCGCCTGCTTCTTCTCCACGTTGGCCAGCGTGTCCTCCACCACGCTGCCCAGCGCATCGCGCAGTGCCGCCACCTGCCGCCGCGCGGCTAGAGTTAGGCCTCATCCTACCCCTAACCCTCGTTCTTGGAGCATAAACTCACGAGGGGTTGGCCAGCGTATCCTCCACCACGCTGCCGAGCGCCTCGCGCAGCGCCGCCACTTGCTGCCAGCGCTTGGGGTTAGGCCTAACCCTACCCCTACACTCATATCTTGGGCTGTGCACTCAGGATCGAGCGGCGGGCGTGTCCTCCTTCACGCTGCCCGGCTCGTCACGCAGCGCCAGCGCCTGCGCCGAGGACGTCAGACAACCAAACATACTTGTTGGCCGGGGGAGAGCAGCAGCAGGATGTCTGCTCAGCCAGAATACAAAGCACGCCTCTGCGCCTCCAGCTGCAGCGCCTGCTTCGCGGCGCCGGCAGCCGCCGCGGCACTCAGCCGCGAGGAGCGCGCAGCGCGCTCAGCAACAAGGCCTCCTGCACGGCCAGGCGGCCGCGCTGCGCTCGCGGGCAGGGCGTCGTTGGATTGGGCTGGCGCGCCTTGGTCTCCAGCAGCGCAGGTAAAGGGATAGGGTAGGGATAGGTATAGGGTAGGCACAGGTATTGGGATAGGGCGCGCCTTGGCCTCCAGCAGCGCGGCCTGCTTGGCGGCGGCCGCCTGCCGCACGGTCTCCTCCGGCGTGCGCAGCGCGGCCGGCGCGGCGCCCTTGGCAAAGTGCCGCTTGTCCAGCGCCTCCAGCGGCGCGCCGCGCGTGAGCCACAGGCGCTCGGCGCGCTGGCGCAGCGTGCCGCCCGTCTTCAGGCCCAGCGCGGCCAGCGCCTCCTTCAGCCGGTCGCCGCCTGGGCGGCAAGCCTCGCGTCGGCGCCCGGACGGGCAGGGCTAGGCTCAGATGTGACAGCCCTCCATGCTATGTGGGCACGGTCTCGATGCATAGCCGGTCGCCGCCCGGGCACGGTCTCGCGTCAGAGCTCAGATGATTAGAAGTAGTGCTAGGGATGCATGATAGTCCAAGCTGTGTGTGTGTGAAGGCGCGGCGTGCGGCGCCTGCAGGAATGCTGTGCACGTGCAGCCACAAACAAGGGAGCCCTCGGCCAAGCAGGCGCGCTGGGCCCGTCCCCTCCCCACAGCGGCCATGCCGAGCCTTGGTGCCTCAGGGCGCAGACTCGCGCACTCACTCTGCAGCGAGCCAGAGCGCCTGCGCGGCGCACCCAGGGTCTCCAGCTCCTCGACGGCCTCAAAGGCCTCCAGGTCGATCACCGCGCCGCCGCCGCCGCCCGCGGGCCCCTCGCCGCGGTCCTCCCAGCCCGCCACGCGCCCGGCCGCCCAGTCCTCCTCGAAGCTGCCCAGCCGGGTGTACGCCTGCACGGGCGGCGGCTGTGGGTTGCGGTGCGCAGGGGCTCAGGCAGCACACTCCACCCCGGAGCAACAGGTCGTTCCCAGGTGGAACAGCAGGTGAAGAGGCTGGAGAGGCTTGTGACGGCGTTCGGGTGCGGCACATCGTGCGCAGTGCGCACTGCCACACCGGGAGCCAGCCGCATGCACGTGGGTGCTGCGGCACGCTCATCCGACCTGGCGCCCGGCAGTGCAGCGGCAGCCGGCTCGGCCACGAGCGCGAGCGCGCCCGTGGCCGCCTGTTCGGAGCCTGCCCCGCGCCGGGTAGGCTCAGGTAGAGATCCCTGTCAGCCAGTGGTTGCAGTGCGCGCCTTGCCGAGCGAGGACAGCGGCTGCGTGCGCTCGTAGAAGGACTCGAGGTACTCCAGCAGGCCGGCCAGGTACTCCCTGGCGGCCGCGCGCGGCAGAGCCGTCATGCTGCAGCTGCCCTGCCCGGCGGGCCCGAGCAGCTGTGGAGTCGGGCGTTTCTGAGACCCTCCCATGACCGGTCGTCGGCAATGCTCCGCACAGGCACAGCCGGCACGTTCACTCCCGCTTGCCAGCGGTTTGCCGCGCTTGATGTCTTGCTGGCTCCACAGGGACTATGGTTGGGGCGCCACCCTTGCACCCACAGCATGCTCCATGCGCCTGGTCCAGGGCCGCCCCAGGCGGGCCCCCACCTGTACGGCAGCCCCAGGCGCAGCGCGCGCGGCACGTCCTCGGTGCACGGCAGCGCCAACACGAAGGCCATGTAGTCCAGCTGGCGGCCAAACTTGGCGTTGACGAAGCGGTGGAAGTGTGTGTGCAGGTCCAGGTAGCGGCCGCCGCCCTCCTCGCCGCTGAACACCACGCGCACGTCCTCCCGCACCGCCGCCTCGTCGGCCTCCACCTGCGCGCGGAGGCGGACCAGGCAGCGCTCTCAAGAGCGCCCAGCGCCAGCGTTTGGAGGAAAAAACGCTGCGCTCCGAGGAGTGCCCAGAGCCAAGTGCCCAGCGCCAGCGCTTAGGAATGAACAGGCCGCGCTCCGGGGAGTGCCCAGCATTGCGTGCCCAGCGCCAGCATTGGGAGGCAGACCAGGCTGCGCACCAAGGACTGCCCAGTGCCAAGTGCCCAGCGCCAGCGCATGGGATGTACATGCTGCGCTTCGACGCATGCCCAGGGCCAAGTGCCCAGCGCCAGCGCACGAAGGAGAAACAAGCTGTGCTCCAAGGAGTGCCCCAGTGCCAAGTGCCCCAAGGAGTGCGCAGTGCCAGCGCAGCGAGGGCGAGCGCATAGCCGGCAAGTCGTGGGCTCAGCAGCGCAGGACTTCCAGCAGCTCCCGAGCGCACCTCCGAGACCTCGAGGTAGGGGTACCGCCGGTGGTAGTCCCGCACGTCCTTCAAGCGCTCGTAGAACGCACTGCGCGAAGTGCAGATGACCGGTGAAAAGCAATACACCCCACACTTCACGTCTGCAGGTAGCCATCTGACAGCCCAGCACGCTGGCACAGGCCTGATGGCGCCTGTGCGTGTCTTCGACATGCTGCCCTCCCGCCTGGCTCCCGCACCTGTACATGTTCTCGCCGCGCAGGGCGGCAATCTCCTCCTTGCGCACACCGTCCTCGTCCGCGTATATGCGCCTCTGCACGTGCACGGCTGCTTCAGCGTTGGCGCACGTGCCAGACGCAGGGGTGGCCAGTGGGTGCAAGGGGCGGACCAACTTTTCTGCCTGAGCCTGTATCTGGTCCAGCATCTTCCGCACGCGGTGCCCCTGCGCCAGGCGCTCAGCATGCCCCTTGGCATCCTTGCGAAAGTCGCGCACGATGAGCCGCTCCAGCCGCTCGCACTCCTCGTGCGCGCCTGGTCGCCCCGCAGGTTTCACGCTCGGCTGATGGAGCTGCGTGTGAGCCACGCAAGCTGCTGGCCTGCCAGCCAGGGACGTCAGAGCAGGTGCGCTCGGGGTCGCACTGCGAGTGTGCTCCAGCAAGGTGCTCGCCATCGCCGGCCGTGGCGCGGCCTGCCGGCGTGGGCCTGCCCGAGTGGGCACTCAGGTGGCTGGTATGATCACAAGCTTCCCTGCACGGTCCGTAGAAACAGACTTACACGCATATGTAGACGCCGCTGCTCTGCCGCTTCAGTAAGGCCTGCTCAGCAGGGGTCCAGAGGCTCTACTGCCGAGTCCTGCCGGGAGTGGCGTCCTCTCTGTTAAGGGTAGCGCAGCCAACGTTGGTTAACCTGGCTCCCAGGCGCTCACGGAGCTTCAATCTGTTTCAGTTCAGCCGTGAGGAGAAAGCCACACAAGTCCTCAACGAACGGTCCAGGCTTGGTTGACGATGCAGGTCAGCTTTGGTCTGGCCAGCGCTCCAGCATGCAACCAAACGCTTCAGCCCAGGCACGTGCACCATCCACTGCGTATCTTTACAGCTTTGCAGTTTAATGCCCTCACACAGGCAGCAACATGACCTTGAAATGCAAGCAGGTGCAGAGTTGAGCGGCATGCCGGCGCACGGTGCGTCCGCGTGCACGCCACGGAGCCGAGCGTCCAGTCCCTGCTGGCGCGGGACCGCAAGTGCGCGGCCTTAAGCCTCTGAGACGCTCCGCAAGCGTGCCGCGGCACTGCTCGACGCAGCCTGCACCTGCAGACTTGCAAGGGTGGCACTGCTCAACGCAGCCTGCACCTGCAGGCTGGCAAGGGCGGCGGACGAGGAGCTACCTGCCGCCTTCCTGGACAAGCCGCAGGAGCCCGAGCGCGAAGCGGCAGAGGCGGAGCGCGAGGACTTCCTCACGCTCGCGGCCGCGAGCCTGACCAGCAGCGCGCCTGCCGAGGCCGAGCCTGCCGAGGCCGAGCCCGGCGCGGCCGGCGCCAGCCGGCCCGCCGAGCAGTCGGAGAGCGGGTGAGCCCTCGCACGCTGCCGCCGCCAGGTCGAGGCTGCCAAGAAATAGTTGCAAGCTGCAAGCAGCTCTGTGACTGGCTCGGCCAGCGTCCTGGTGCCTGGACTGCACCGCGCACGCTGCAACGCTGCCTGCGGCGCGGCAGGCCGCGGACGGCGGGCGAGGCGATTGAGGCCGGCATCGCGCGCCTGGGCGAGGGCCAGGCGCAGGCGGCCGTGGACCTGTTCCAGGCGGCGCTGGAGCTGCCGGGCAACGGCGCCTTCCGGCTCTCCGGCACCGTGCGCGAGTACAGGTCGGGCTGCCTCCATATGCCTTTTGCTTTGAAGTCGCCAAGTGTCGTGAGGGGCTACAGGCCAGGCTGCCTGTACAGTCCAGATAATATGAAAATGCATGCAAGAGATTGATTGGAATGGAGCCTGCTGGGCATTGGCTCCTTGCCGCTGTCATGCACCACAGGTGGGGACAGAAGACAGACTGGTCTGCGCCGTAAGAGCTTGTCCAAAGCCGCATCCAACAGACTCCTAGCCAGGCTCCTGCCGGGCACTGGCGTTGTTTGCTGCATGGCGTTGTGCAGAGATGCAGGCTCTCATGTGGCCCAGCAACCATGTGCGGCCGGTGTATTGCCAGACCTCACATGTTGCAGTTTGGGCGCAGTTGACCTCAGCCTGGCATGGTCCTGAAGCGCCTCCTCGCGCGCGCGCTCTCTGGGCGGCCGGGGCAGTGCGAGTGCTCTTCCTTTATCTTTTCTGCTGTTTATTGAACAAGAACTTTGCAATGCAGGTGCGCGTCGGATGCGGAAGAGCAGAGCGCGCTGTACAACATGGCGTGCGCCTACGCGGCCATGGCGCAGCGGGAAAGCGCGCTGACGTGCCTGGAGGTGCGGCCAGGCCGTGCTGCGCAGTGGCGGGGTAACTTTCTTGTCGCAACATGATTTATGAATGTGGACGTTGCCAGTGCCATTTGCGCACAAGGCTGCTAGTTGAGTGTGCCGGATGGAAAGTGCTCTGCGGCCTGCTCGGAGTTCGGAGCTTCCATGGGAAGGCTTTCCCGGGCGCGGGAAGGCTTTCCCGGGCGCGCAGGCGTGCCTTGAGGCCGGCTTCGCGGACTTTGCGACGCTGCGGCAGGACCCCGACCTGGCGCCGCTGCGAGGCGCCGACCTCGCCAAATTGCTCAGCAGGTGCGCGCGCAAAGTGCGTGAAGCCCGGCCATGAAAGCGTTGGCCAAGATAGAAATGCTGCATGGTGCGAAACACAAGAGGCGGGTCGCCTGAGCATCATGAGCTCTTAACAGTCGATGAGGGCTGCTGATGGGGCAGCCGTCGCACGCAGGTACGATGGGCTGCTGGCCAAGGTGTTCAAGCGTCGGCGCAAGCAGGACTACCTTGGGAAGAAGCCGTGGTTTGAAGTTGTCTAGTCATGACGCAAGGCGCTTGCAAGCCATGCAGTCCACACGAAATGTCCAAGTATTTACCGTGAGATGATGCAGGAGGCGCATGGCTCTGAGACCGCCTGTTTAAGCATGGGATACAGCACCACGCATGTGACAGAACCATGAACATGATTTTCTAAGTCAAGTGGACCATTGGGGACGACATTCTGTCTGAAGAGCACGGGAGTGCAGGTGATCAGTTACAGAAAAGTCAGGTAGCTTGCAGGACATGAACAGCCTTGTATGAGCAGTTTGCATGGCGCTCTGCCCTTACACTGCCTCATGCCTCACTCCTTAGACCTGGCAGCAATGTCGGAGTTTTTCATAGACTCCTCCCAGTTCACGCCATCATGCTTCTCCGTGGTGACAGACCTTACCGTGCCAGCGTCGATGCAGGCCACGGTGATTGCGCGGCCGTCTGGGTTGCTTCGCGGAGTGTAAAAGCTCTGAACGCCGCACACCCTGCAGGCACGCTGCCGCGGTGAGCTCTGCCACACAGCGTCTGGGTGCGGCGCAGCCCGAGTCGCGCCGCCGCACCTGCAGAACACGTGCTTGGCCACCTTTGTGTTGAACTGGTACAATGTGAGCATGTCCTCCCCTTGCAAGAGGCGGAAGCGTCCCTCGGGGACGATGCAGTGGTCATTCCGCTTCATGGTGCAGACCGAGCCTGCACCCCACGCCGTGCTCGCCCATTTTTTTGTTGCACAGTCGTTTCCACTGGAGTGTATGTTAAGCTGAGGCGTACAGTTGCAGTCCGTAGCTATCAAGTCTGGTGCGGCCTCAAACTCCCAGCGCACGGCGCCGCAATGGCATCCCCCCCGGTGCGTGACGAAGGACTCCTTGGTCATAGCTTTAGATACTTGAAGGTTGGACCTTGTCTAAAGCTCTTATGGGCCTGTTTTCCGCAGATACTCGAAGGCTAGCTTAGCCTGAACTTCGGCTGCTTGTGCTTGGGCAATTTGTCTAACCTAGCTCATGTGCAGTTAGCAATGCTGCGCATGCTGCGCATGTCAGTTGACCCGTCAGGCCTTTGGCTATTGCCTGGCTGCATGTCACAGCGTCACCTTGTTTTCACTGCTCATCGAGCTGACACATGGGGTCGACGTCTTAGCCACATCTGTCACACCCACAGGTTGGCACTGTGCAGCCCGTGAGGAGAGTGCTGCGCAGGTGGAGGATACAAGGCGATTGGTCACTAGTTGCCTCTCCACATATTGCACGGACTCGCTGCATGGACAGATTCTGTGCTGTATGACGGCCGTGCATCCAGACCCGGACCCTGTCAGGAGGTCCACGGTGATGCAAACGTCCGCGCTCTGCAAGGCGCCCTTAGTCGTGAAGATCAACAACTCTGAGACGCAAACACGCCCTTCAGAGGCAATCAAGCGGGCAGGTCACGCTTTGCCAGGCAGCCTCCCCAGGAGCTTCATAGCTGTCTGGAAGCGCCTGCCTGCATCCAATGCCAGTGACAGAAGTTCCTTATGTCCCTCATTCTGCCCTCCCAATATCGAGGATCAGCGGCTACAGCTTGCTGACGCCGCCCACCTCCAGGTCCAGCGCGGCCGCGGCTGCTCGCAGCACGGCAGCCGCCACGCCCGGCACAGCCGCCGCGCCTGGCGGGTCCGCAGCCCCTGAGGCCTGCCGCAGCATCACTTCTCACACCTGATACATTCTGTCCAGCATACAGCGATGGCGGGACGAGCTGCAGGCCAAGACAGGCTTGCTGGCAAAACATGATACAGACAGGACACCAGTGCGCGCGCATACACAGGACCTGCCATCTGCGACCATGCGGCTTGCATGCGACAGCACAGGTCAGCAGTGATATCAGCAGCAGCATATTGCGCAGTTCAGAGGCGCTGCTGCAACAATTTCGCAGCAAAGCTCAGCAAACACTCGGGCGGGAAGCCAAACCTGGCCAAAGGCAATATCGGAGCGCAGGCCAAGCGGTGTGACGGCGGCCCAGCCCTCGCGCACCGCCCAGGTGTCTGAGCCGGGCGTAGTGTCCCTGCGGGTGTTGCAGCAGTTTTCGCATGTATGTAGCGGTAGCAGCGTGCAGCCCCGCGCACAAAGGCGCGCGTTCTCGCTGCCTCTGAAGCAGGACCGCGCGCGCCAGACACAGACGGGCCGCACCACTGCATGCCGCCGCCGGTGTTGCGGAACAGGCGCCGCTGGCCGGCGGCCTCGCCCGCGCCGCCCAGCTCCTCACACACCTCCTCGAAGGCCGGGAACACACAGGCGGAGCCCTGCGATCGCGCGCGCGGCGGCCGCTGCGTGTTGCTGCAGCCCCGCTTGCCGTGCAGCGGGCGGCACCGCGCGACCGCCCGCAGCCACCGCACGCCGACGCGGCCGCCGAGCCACACAGAGCAGGCGGGTCTGCTGCGACAGGAAGGTCGGGGTCAGGGCGCCGCGGGCCCGGCGCGCCTGGTGCGCCAGGTACAGCCCGCGCAGGCTGGCGCCGGCCGGGAAGTTGACGTTGATGACGCTGCCGACGAGCGCGCGCAGCCACGCGCCATCCGCGCCCGCGCCGCCGTCGAGCCCGAGCAGCGCCTGCGCGGCGGCGCAGGCTGCTCATCCCCACCGTGCCCTGCTAACCTGGTGAGCCGGCTGCTGGTGGCCTCTGCATGTAGAGGCCAGCAAAAGTGAAGAGGAGCACACGGGCTGCGCAGCCAGGCAGCCGGAGCATGCAGTGCGTGGAGGCGCGTCGAAGCCAGCCGCCGCATTGCGGCAGGCAGCCGCATGCACATACCTCACTGCTTCTCACAGGCGCGCACGGCGGCATGAGCGCCCCACCAGGGTCCTGGGCGTTGCGTAGCATACTTGCTGCAAGTCCGCACACGCTCCCGGTGGGTCCAGGTACAGGCTTGACGCCATGGCCCAGGCACGGGGCTGCAAAGCGTGCCTTGACCAAGGCGGCGGTCGCGCGTGCTGCAGGGTGGAACGCGGCGACGTCCCGAGCGCGCGTGTCGTCCAGGCTGATGGCCAGCGCTGGCAGCCCCTGCACACGAACGCACCGTTTGGTGTGCCGCCCCGCACCGGACGTGTGCAGGGCGACCAGGCCGCAACCATGGTCGCGGCGCGAGGCGGGGCGGGCCGCGCGCCTTGCATGCTGCTTCTCGCGCTGCGCCCACTGTGCCGCTGCAGTTCGGTGCTCAGTGCACAGACGGGGCGAGCTGGCTGGGCAGGACGCGAAGGCAGGGCAAGCACGCGCACCTGTAGATGATGTGCAGCCCGCAGTTGTCACCCCTGTTGATGCCGCTTATGCAGAGGTCAAACTTTGGGCCGCCCTGCATGCAGGCACGCCATCTTCTTTATATACACGCGCTCAGAAACCACACACGAGCCAAGCAAGACAGGCTGCCAGCTGCAGCACCTTGAACAGTGAGTTGCTGAGGCCCAGCATGACTGAGTCGGCTGGTGTTCCCTCGACCTGCGCCGCACATGTGCAGGCTTGTGTGCAGCCGGGTCATGCACGCGCGTGCTCGCGTCCGCTGACAAGGCACTCCGCAGCTCTGACATGTGCAGCGGCGCCCGCACCGCATAAGCCTCTGCCGTTAGGGGCACCTCGATTGGGTAGCTGACCAGCGGCCTGCCCAGCGTGATCGCATGGCTCTTGGCCGACTGCAAGCCAGCAAGTTGCGTCAGCGCCTGCGGTGCCAGGCTGCAGCACACCACACTCAGCTTGCAAGGGGGGCAGAACAGCCGCGCAGTCCCATCGCCACGCTTCACGCCAAGCGGGTTGCAAGGATTGTGAACAAAGACTGCGCTCGGAAGGAGCTGCTTGGGAAGCTGCTCACCTGCTCGACAGCAGGCCCGCACACGCACACGTCGTACAGGCCGTCCGCGACGAGCGCCTGCACCAGCGCCAGCAGCCCCGGCGCGTTAATTCCGTCGTCGTTGCTGATCAGCACTCGCTTGCGCTGCGCCATCACAGCTGTGCGCTGTGTGCCCAATAATATGAGACCCAGTATTTATTAGTATTGCTATGTGGAGCAAGTGGGTCCATGCACAACGGTCAGGTTTCTGCCCTGTGGAGCATGGGTCCATGCATGAGTGTCCGCCGCATGTTGTCCAAGCCAGATCATGCACATGACCCCTGTGACAACATGCACAGGCGCTGCCAGCGGAGAGTGGGAAGCAGAAATGCTGAGAGGTGCAACCAGGCCTTCTTGCTACTGGTTACATTGAACGACCGCGACTCAGCGCGTGTCCACCTGGCAACAGCCATTCGGTCAGACACGCAGCGGGGAGGCACACAGGGTTGACAACAGAGCTGCAGGCAGGTGCTCGCTATAGCAGCGGTGCCAAACAGCAACCTAGCTCGCTGTGCACAAGGCTGTCAGCCGGTTGTTTGACAGGCGCCACGCCCCGGACGATGCGCTCAACCAAACTGGCAACAACAGGAGTATGCCTGTGGGTACAGAGCGTCCTGGACGCTTGGCGGCAGCTGGCTCTTAGTACTCCGTAGAGCCGCATAACACGCGCCCGTTTGGCTGTCGCGTGCAGGGCAGCGTGCGCGGCGAGTCGTCGCGCGCCTCCGTCGCCAGCGCCGCCGCGCGCACGCCGCCCGGCGGCACCGCAAACTCGATGCCGTGCCGCCGCAGGTCGCGCCCCAGCAGTGCTGCCTGCAGCGCCATCGAGCGCATGAGCAGGCGGCGCGTGGCCGCGGCGGAGCCGCGCCGGGCAGCACGATGCGCGTGGCAATGTCAAGGTCCCGGTCGTGGCAGTATTACGGTACGGTGCTGCCTCCCAGCACCATGCATACTAACGGCGTCCGTGTCAACCAAAAGGCAGCATCAAGCGCCACTGCCTGGTAGGCCTAGGTTCATGCACGCATTACTACAAAATATGTAAGGGCTGCAGTGCGCGCCTGCAACACGGACAGGTTCTCGGAGTCGGGCGCGATGATGACGATCGTAGAGTTGGAATACTGCGTCTCGGTGACGCTCATCACCTGCATGGTCCCCACACACTGTGGTGATGAGTGCTGAGCAAAAGCAGGAGCAGGAGGCAAGGACATGGGCGCGACGCCGGCTGCGTGCGCTGTGGCAAGCAGCAGGCTGCCAGACAGCCGGCGACGCGGCCTGCA
>JAABUH010001285.1_pt1 | contig 29235 bp, 50 predicted proteins | sample 5559121 | NCBI WGS metagenome assembly JAABUH01 (sample SAMN10711871, study PRJNA513364) | rock metagenome | isolation source: Antarctica rocks | place: Antarctica: Victoria Land, Battleship Promontory nord | collected 2015-12-28
CTCGGACGCCTCGTCTGTGTTCAACCTTGGCGGTCCCCTCGCTCGCTCGGCCTAGCATCGCACGCTCGCTACCTCGAGTGGGAGTGTTGGAAGGCTCGGATAAGGTCGCGCGTTCGTTCATAGTGTGAAAGTTTCACTTCGCTCGTCCTTTTTTATGCATTCATCATAAACTACAACATGGAGGTCGCGACGATGTGATCTTCAGTGCGGTGTGGATGTTGAGGGGTCGTCAGGGATATTGAGAGACTTGACTATCACATTGCGCGGTTGGCGGAGTTGATTCGATTCGACCTATCTGGTGCTTATAAATCCTCATCTACTCACACCCACCTGTCCTGTTGATAGCTCGATGGCAGTAATGGCGAAAGAGATGAACGGCGACGGCCCGGCGACACCACAACCCTCTGCTCGATCTTCGGCGGATTGTGACCGGTCATGACACGTCCGGCAAGTCTGTTCATGTCGTGGACAGCAACTTCCCGACCGAGATCATCAGGGCGAAAGAGCGAGTAGTGGGCCACAAGGCGAGTGAAATGCAACATCATTATTCAGAGCAAGCTTAGACTGACATGCAGCTGGATCATTGAGGATCATGGTCGAGGTCTCTACTGTCGGGATCTTCGATTGTCGGTCAAGAGGGCTCAGGAGGCCTCGGGTCGAGTTCGGTCGTTTGGGTCTCGGAACAGGTCAATGAGAGAGAACAAGAGATTCAATCCTCGAGGAAGGGAACTGTTTGGTAGACTAGTTCTCATATACGTCAGATGTATCAGGAGCCGCATTTCGAGTCTAGCAACTCGAGTACCCCATTTCTTCCTAGCCTTACCCAGTCACACTAACGTATCCCTGACAGGTACCCGATAAAGAGCAATTGCGATATGGACTTCCGGGACGCTGCGTTCGCCAAGCACTCCTATCTGGCAAACAGACAAGGGAGTGATCGTTCGAGTCGTTGGTTTCCCACCGGGAGGCAAAGCCGTTGGTCCTCTGCTCCATTCTGATTCGGGAGCAGGTTTTGTAGCTGAGAAGGGCGATAGATGGGCGACCGGACATCCTCATTCGACCATGCGGTCTTGATTTCTGGACAAATGACACAGTGAGTCCCTCTTCTGGCGTAGGCAGGACTCCAAGCTGATGCACAAGTTTAGTAACGTCGAGGCCAGCGAGCCAGTCACCATGAGTCCCTTAAGACGTCCTGATCCAACGAGGAACACTGCATTCGTAGGAAAACAGATCAGGCGAGTGGGCACGGATGCATTTCGTATTCATAGTTGGGTGCTCAAGCTCTCGAACTCTACATCTCGCCAGTGCTGAACAATGCTGAAGGTCTGTTGTAGCTGCAGCACCCACCGGCATCAATGGAGCACTGGATGGGTATGACCGGACGAGAGAACTTGAATACCTCCAAAACATACGTCTCGCGGGATCGAGCTTCCTGTACGTCGGTTGACTTATGGGAATGAGATCGGAAGATGGTCCGCGTTGAGCGGGTCGGAGGTGTCGATGGCTCGGTGCGAAGCCCGAAGCCAGCCTCGTCATACTGGAATGGGATTCCTAGCCGTATCAGGGATTTCGTCGTGTGATCAGCCGGGTCGATATTGAAAAAGGACATGGCAGACTGGTGTAGAAGACCTGACGACCGTCTACATCCAGGTGTCGGAGTACCACAAACACATCGATGTCGGAAACCTCTGAGTCAGCGCGAGCTTAGAGTCAACCCCGCCATCGAATGTCCCGCAATCTCCGTGTCCTGCTCGAACACTCCCGTGGTGAAGCGCAAAGGTGTACCTCCCCGACTGGAATATTCCAAGATCCTCGCTTCTCCTGAAGGCTTCGATCGCGAGAGGGGCGAGTTGATGCCGGGATTGCCTTGCCAGAGGACCAGGCTGACTGCGAGGATCTTCCTGTTTGGTCCCTCGAGCCATCCGTCACGATCTTCACCTTCGATGAATGCGTCCAAGAATGAATTCTGAAAGCGCGACGTTTTCGGGTAAGAAGAATGGGAGATCATGCCTGAGCTGAAGATCAATGGTGACCATATTGCAACGTATAGGGTCGAATCACCTTCCAGTATGGAAATGCAGCCATTTCATTCGGGATGAAGCCCGCATGTACCCATAATGCCTCTACGGAGATGCAGAGAGATACCGCCTAGATTCGCCTCGCTCAGGAAAGGGATCTCGATTTTGGAAACATCGACTTCGCGTAATAATCGTCGTCGATATATTGTGTATCCCGAGGCGTGTCAGGGAAAGGTCGTCGGTTCGCGACCAGCTCGTGAGGCTGGAGATCCCGTCGAAGTGTCGGGACCTTGTCCAGATGAGACGAGCCATCAGCTTGACATGCCATTGTCTCCCTACACCTACCATGACCATCCGATCTTTCCCAGGTAGACCGTATTGCACCGGTAGCAGCTGCTTCTTGTACCAATACTTCCAAAACTGAAGACATTTGTTAGCCGGCGCAGCTTGGATAGTCAAGACGAATTCACTCGATTCGTGAGTACACCGCCATGTCTCCAGCTGTCTTTGTAGGATCGGTCGCGCCTGTAGCGCCAGAAATACATCAGCCACGCGTGTACGAATCAGGTCACATCCTATGCTCACCTTCCCAAGGAATCATGCACCCCGTCCGGTTTCAATGTCGGGACCATCCACTATCCGAGCGTAATACCTGATCATCAGGACCAGACCTCAGCCTGAATCGTTCGCCTCGAGAGGGGAGACTTACCGAACCAGAGGGACCGACTTTCCCGGATGACCAAGGCTGCTTCGCTGCCCACTTCTCGTTTTCCTTGTAATCTTGAACCGCCGTCATACCGAGCGGATCCAGATACCCGTGAGATTGTCCGGCATCCCTCCCATCCACTCGGACGACTGCGTAGCCGTACGAGGTCCAGGTGGCTACAGTCTACCGCCGTGAGCTCCGTTACAGCCGATGAGGACAACGTAGACACTTGCGAGGATGAGGACATTCCCAGCAGGCTTGCTCGCTCTTCATCTCCTCGGGCAGTTCCTTGTACTTCGGATTGAGGCATAAGGCCAATCTTTGCCGCCTGTAAAGTAAGTCAGCAAGTCCCGCAGCTGATCTGAGCAGTCATTATGGGACGGTCCAACTCACATGGGCCAAATGCCATGAGATCAGGGTATCGGGTATCCGCGGAATCGCTCTTTGGGAGATAGACAATTGCAGCGCACTATGGCTCGATCACGAAGCGGAATGTTAGATGTCGGTACGCGCAGAGTGAAGCTATGTCCCACATCAGATAGTCAACGACGTCGCTCTCCTCAGCCAAAGAGAAAGATAGAAGGTCTCTGAAGGGACGTACTGTCCGCAATCATTGGTGATTCGAGCCATCTTGTCAGACTCGTCAGATAAATCCGATCCACTGAGAGAGTGTCTACCGACAGTCAAATCACAGAGAAGAATCTTGAAGATGGGCACGGAGTGATTGATGACCATCCTGTCATCACGGAGGCTATTCGGGCCGGAGGTCATGACGTAATTTAAGGTCACGTGAGGTATCTTCAGGTTGAACTCTTCAGCATCATCTCCTTCGGGATCTCCAACGTTACAGCATCCACCCCGACATGCTAACGAGCCACGACTTTCCGCAGAACCCCAAGATCGCAGACATCGGCACGGGAACAGCTTCAGTATGAACTCCTACCTGATCATTCACGTAGCGAGAGAAGGCACAAGCTGACATGCGAATGACAGGCAATGACTCATTGACGTCAACCGGGAACTCTCCTCGGCTCAACTAGACGGCTTCGTCATTTCCTCTGACCAGTTCCCGCACGAGAAATGGCTCCCTCCTCAAATCTCCCTATCTGAGCTGGACATCACGAAACCTCTGCCTCCGGAGCTCTAGGGGAAATACGACGTCGTGCATGTGCAGCTGTTCCTATTTGTTGTGCAGTAGAAGGATGGACTCGCGGGGATCTTGAAGGAGCTGATCAAGATGCTGAGTGAGTCTCGCACTTGCTTGACCCTCTGAAGCGCCGGTAATATTTGGGAAAATGACGATGTTCGCAGAGCCGGGTGGCTACTTGCAACGGCTTGACTACGATCCCACCAGTTTTGCCGTGGTCTCCGCCTGACGACACGCTGAAAAGGAGCGCCAATGATCAGCACGTGGACATCATACGAGGGCCAGACGGAAGGCGACGGCAGTGAGTCCCTCACTCTCCCTCTATAGTCGACATCCGATACCGTCATCCTGCTCCAACGGGACACTCAGCTGATGCTTCGGGATTGTCCCCTAAATGGCCCTCGGACTTCCCCACCTACTTTGAACAAGCAGGCCTCCAACAAAATCACTTCCACATCCTACCCCTTCCCTCCCGAGCTCTACGCTCCCTTCATGCAGACGCATCTCGCAGCTGCCGAAGAAGTTTGCTTCAAGATGATGAGTGATGATGGTCCGGATGTGCAGGGAAAGTTGCTGGCGGAGGTGTTGAAGGAGATCCTTACGGGGGTGACCATGACGGAGAGTCCGATCGTCGTGGCTGGCAGGAAAGCGGAGTGATGGCGTTGACATTGGTAGTAGCGATGATGAGGGGTGTATAAGCAATGCAAAGGCAATTCCTTTCTGACGTTTCCGATCTACCTGCCATTGCCATCAGGTATGGCCAGATAAACCGTTTGCGAATCGACGCGATCCCAACTTCATTGGATGGCGTCATTCCATTGTCGGATTCGTGCCTAGGATGGAGAGGTCACCCTCGTGTTTCAGCTGATGTCCGGGTGTCCGTACCTCTCCGTCTCGCTTACTTCTCGATGATTTCTTCCCCCATCTCTTTTCCTTTCCTGTCACACTGCTCGGACATCGTATCAATCAACATGTCGACATCCGTGTTCACGCTCTATGCCTTTGCGGTCGCCCCTCTGCTTTTCGCCTTTTACAGGCCTATCATCAATCTCCTCACACCTCGCGGTATCAAGGGCTTTCCAACGCTCCCGAGCCCGGTACCGATATTCGGAGATGCATTAGTGGTCGGCAAAGGCTTCCGCGCTCACGGTGGGCTAGGCGGTTGTATGAAGGAGCTCATCAAGCAGCTCGGACCAAACTTTCAGCTAAGGATCTTCTTCAACCAGTTCGTCTCCTGTTTTGAATCATACTTTGGAACTGCGCAAGCTGAGACGGTGTCATCTCGCAGTTATCTATGGTTGAACGACTATTCGACGGCGATTGCAGTCTCCCAAGACCGGTCTGGCACATTCGACACGATCCAACTCGTTAGCGACTACTTGCGCCAGATTGTGCCGACTGGCATGATCACCCTCCACACCGATGAGGTCTGGAAACATCATCGTCGCATCATGGGTCCAGCCATGACGAGTCGGTACTTGTCAAAGTCGACGGGGAAGATGAACGACAGTGTGAGGGATCTGGTGTCGCTTTGGACCCGAAAGGCGGATTTGGCACACGGCAAGGCGTTTTCGGCGAGTCATGATATGGAGAACGCCGCGATGGTGGGTGATCTTTTCTCTCTTCTGATCGGTCGACCTAATGCTTTATCCCGCCAAGGATACCATCTGTAAGTGACCTGTGAGGTGAAAGGCGCTGATGGTGAACAGGTGATATGGCGTTCGGGACATCCTGGGGGTGCACTCGCTATGCGGATGAGCAAATTGGGTCAAGACGAGTCGCATCCATTGGCGAGCTCGATGAAGCTATCTTTCATGTCGATAGACCAGACCTTGCCAAGGCAGTTTGGTATCTCCTCGACGTCGGTGCCATTGATCTTCGCCAGCGCACGCTTTCCGCTGAAATCGATTCCTCAGAGCATCGGTCACGACAAGACTCTGTTTATCAAATACGTCCATTTCTTCATCCGCTTGACTCCGACGTATCGCATGCACAGGACACGCCTTGATAACGAGTTACGTCGCGCGATCCATGAGTCCCGCCGACAAGCAGAGCAGTCACAGGAAGCGGAGAATACGGTCGACCTCATGGTCGGGAAAGGCGGGTCGAAGAGGGATGAGCTTGCGGAGAACGAGATGAGGGATGAGCTTCTCACCTGTCCGCAAACATCTTCTTCGGTGCTGGAGAATGGCCTCACGCTGATTGATATAGATCTGCTCGGGGGCACTGAGACGACAGCGATGACTTTCTGCTGGGTAAATCTCACTTCTTCACCGAGTATAGCTCCGACGGGCTGAGCCTTTACCCTTTACCCAGTGGTTGAAAGCCTTCACGAATCATCCCGAAACGCAAGCCAAGCTCAGAGACCACATCCGCCAAGCGATCCCGGACAAACAGCTCGGTGAATTCAGTATGGAAGATCTGACTTCGGAAAAAACACCATACCTGGAGGCGGTCGTGTATGAGGCACTTCGCTATGGACAACTATCGATCGCTTTCGGCCGGCTCGGTAATTAGTTCTCCTCTTTTGACCACGATGTCACTGAGGTGGTGCTTTTGTGCAGTAATGAAAGACACCGTCCTCCTCGGTCAACACGTTCCGAAAGGCACAAGACTCATCTTCCCAAATAACATCGGGATGGAAGAAGCCCCTGGCTGGCACGCCGGTCGTGCGGATGAGGTCGAGAGGAAGGTCGGGCTTTGGCAACCTGGTTCAGCTGAAGAATACCGCCCCGAGAGATGGTTGAGGGAGGATGGCTCGTTCGACCCGAACGCAGGCCCGATGACGCCGTTTGGCAGTGGTATTCGAGGATGTTTCGGAAAGAACCTCGCGGTGAGCACGTCCCGTACTGTTCGATGCTTTTGGGCTGAAGACTAGGTTTAGCTACTCGAGTTAAGGATGTTCATCGCTCAGCTCAACATGACATTCTTCTTCGCTCCCGTTAGCGAAGCACAGAACTCTCTCGAATCGTTCGACTCGATCACGAGGCATCCGAAGATGACGCTGATCAAGCCTGTCAGCTGGGACTCGGCGGAAGCGAAGGCGGCGATGTTGGCGAAATCAGTCGGATGATTCTACCTGCGGAGTGCCCGAGGGTTGGAGAATAGCATCTAGATGTACATTCTTTAAAGAATCATTCAGACCATTATTCCGTAGAATCAGTTCCGGCTCACCTGTTGTCGGTTTTCGGTCAATCAAATAAATATAAGCGGGCAACTTTCGTTGCGTTCCCATATCCTTTCTCCCTTGCCATCGTTCGCCCAATGCGCTTGAAATACCAATTGTTCTCCTGATCTCTTTGGCCAAATCCTCTCTGAGCTCGGGGACGTGATCGATCGGAGCCGCATCAAAGTAATTCCTAATCCGTGACTTTCTTCACCCTGCATTCGCCAGATCTATGAGAAAGAAGATGGGATCGGCGGTGAGTCATACCGCTCCCTACTTGTCACGCTCGTCAGTCTGAGTTGGGCGCCATTCAGGATCGTGGTACAACAATGACTACCCGTGAGTCTGGCTTCATCCGCATCCTGTCTTTGTCCAAAGATGGCTGATCCCTTTCATCGTCGATAGAGGTTGCCGATCAGAGTCTGTCCTTCCCCCATCTTCCTCAACACACCTTGACATCCCACAGTATCGCTGCCATCTGGTACTCGCACTCCCGGTTTCCCAAGCCCGACTGGACGGAGGTCCATCCTCCCCGAGCCGAGATACATTCTTGTGAGCATTCGTCGACCTGTTCCACTACCTCGACATCACTGAGTGTATTGATCAGATTGGAAAGACATCGTCGAGTCACAGGGTATCCTCCCCCACATCTGATTCTCACATACCCTCATCTCCGCCGCTTGGCAACCTTCGTCCTCCTCCTACTCCATCAACTTCGTCGCTCCGGAAGGCGGACAAGACTTTTCCGTCCATCACAACTTCCTCGTCTCTGCAAGCCCCGGTTTCTCGAAGCCACTCTACCCATTCTTGAAGGGCCAGTAGGAGTTCAAGGGACAGGTCTTCCACTCCGCTCGATGGCCCAGCGAGGTTGGAGTGGAGGCGTTGAGGGGCAAGACGATTGGTGTTGCTGGCAATGGCTGCAGCGTGTAGGTCCATCCAGTCAACAGGTGGAACGCTGATCGGGCATCTCCAGCTCGCAGATTGTCTCGACGCTCGGATCTGAGCCAGACATAAACGTCATCGCTATCGCACGCTCACCGCAATGGCTTCTCCCCTGGTGAGTATACGTTCGATCAGCGGTCTTCGAAGCTGATAAAGCTCTGCTCGATCTCAGCGCGAAACCAGGACCAAAGTCCATCGAGGTGTATCCACAATGGCAAGAAAGCCTTGTTCGCCTACGTCCCCCTCATCTTGTGGCTCTTCAGGTGCAGGAGATTCATCGGGAACAAATCCGGCTGGCTCATCTTCCCCCTCGGCGGCACGTGGATCAGGGAGCCAGCGGAAAGGGTGAGTCGCGGGGGGTTATTCGGAGAGGAAGTCGCTTATGCTGTCTCAGGAAACCGGGAAATGGATGAGGCATAAGGCTCCATCTGGGCTCAAGGAACATATCGTCCCGAGCTACCGTAAGTTGACCATACTTTGTGCGAGAGGGAGATCATTGACGTGTGGCTGGTGTAGCGATGGGCGCGAAGAGAATGATTCGGGATGCGTGAGTGCTTGTAATTGGGACGATTCGTTCTGATGCATTTGACAGAGGCTACCTCGACGCTTTAAATAAGCCAACGTGACTCCGGTTTGGGACAACATCGCGGGCTTCACCAGCGATCATGCCATCACAGGAAAGGGTGAGACCCTAAGAATCGCCCAGCAAGGTCAAGCTGACGATGGAAACCTATAGGAGAGACTTTCAAGCTCGACTACCTTGTCTTGGCAACGGGCTTTGACGTGGTGGGTACCAGTTGTCGACGTGTTGATGCGTACTCAAATGTCGGTCCAACAGCCGGGTTCGAGACTTGACATCCGAGGTCGCCATGGACTGTTCTCCAATCCACCCGATCAAGCCATGTTCTACCACGGGGTAAGTCCCTCGATACCTCACCGCAGGGTGAAACCTGACCAGTCGCGCATAGACAACCGTTGCCGGTTTCCCAGACTTCTTTGCTGTACTGGGCAACAACGTCGCGCCTGCACACGGTGCGTTTGATGCCTCTGAAAGATAGCAGCTACCGCTGAAACCGCGTAGCCAGCGTGCTCTTCCAGCTCGAGGTCCAAGCGAATTACATTGCCGAGTTCATCGCAGCCATGCGCCGGAAATGCATCCCCGTGGTAGAGGTCCGCGAGCAGGCTGCGAAGGACTATATCCAGTGAATCCAAAGCGATTCCGACCTAGAGCCATGGAGCTGACTACAAGCGGCGTTGCAGGTGGTTAGATAAGAAGTTGGAACAATTGGTCTGGTGAGCTTGCTCATGATCTACTGCAAGTCGGACTCTGACCTCTCCGAAGGACAAAGAGTGCGTCTTTTATCGTGGGGGCGAAGACCGGAAAGGCAGGATCTTCGTAAGCGTCCGCACCGAGAGATGGTGATTGTTGTTTCTGAGCATATCCCACAGACAAATTGGCCCGGCCCAGTCACCCAGTATTAGGCAAAACTCCTATGCCTTGGCAATTGTCCTGTCAGCCGGCTGGTGGATTGGGGGAGAGGCACTGTTCTATGCTGGACCTGGAGGGGTGATCATGAGTGGTTCAGACATGCGACGTCGTGTCGTCAGTGAATCCAATCACTTTCTCATCGTCCCGGTCCTCCATGTTGATCCCTTCCAGGTGAAATGGATCACGGAACTCCTCTCGCCATGGATCCTCTCCCGCGACCTCATCAACTCCGCCTCAACCCCTCTCACCATCATGGCACCCTCCCCGTACCTCGAGATATCCACCAGTCTCTACGGCATGGGTCAGGTGACCATCACCAATTGCAGGCGTTGAAGTCATCCATCACACCGGAGGTCAACCGAGTGCATATCCGTGTCCCGAGCAGAAGTATCGGATTCATGATCTCGGTGAACGATGAGGTCTATGGTGTAGATTACTTCAGGATTGCCCAGTACTGGATCTTGGATGAGCTCCTGGGATTGACTCCCATCGACTGGGAGGATCGGATACTCGGTCAGAAGTTATGTTCACCGCCTGTTTATACACGACGACCACCCAAGGACGCCGCTCCCCCTCCTTTGACCTGCAACACATACTCAGCCTCTGAGTGCGGTCCCAGGACACTCCGACCGTACTCCCTATCCGGTCTCCGACTCAACCCTTAACTCGAGGCTCTACGAGACATCCTCCTACCCTCACAACCAGAAAGCAACCCTACAATCCTCATCGCCGAATTCGACAAACTCTTTGTGACCCACTTAGTCCTCACTCCATCCGACGGCCACATCTTCAACTGGACGACGGCGTTCATCAAGCCTTTGCTAAAAGAGAAGGGGGAGACGGGGGAGTATGGAGTGGGAGAGGTGCGGAGGGGTACGGCGGTGTTTGAGAAGGATGGGAGTGGGTTGGGGATGTTGGGGGTGATTTTTGAGGTTCAGGGATGCAGGCGAAGAAGTCGGTCGTGGTTGAGGACGATGCCCGAGGAAGCGCGGAGGTGAGGTACGAGAAGATGTGAGAGAAATTAGTGCAAGATCAGACGCAATCTTTCCAATCTCTCCGTTAGAATCCTAGCTTCCAGAACGTCACAGAATCGAGCGGAGGTGTTTGAGCTCTTCTAGCTCTTCTACGGCTCACACGCTTCCGCTCAGTCTCGCTCGCTGGCCGAACATTAATCTACCGCCGCTCTTTTCTGTAGTTGTGTGAGCGCCTAACGGTCATCCGACTCCTGAGAAAGTCGCGTAGCAGGGAAGTAGACTGAATCTAGAGGGGTTAGAGGTCTTGAAAGGCATGACCGAGTCCAGTCGCGAAAGGCAAGTTCTCAATCGACCCGAGCTTGTATAACCACTACTTGAGCCCGTTGAACGCCGGCGCCGTCTTGATGAACTCCGCCCAGGAAACGAGGGGTTCCCCAAGGATCTTCCATCAGCCCTGCTTCTCCCATCTCGACTCACCTTCTGTGTCGCCTTCACATCCGCTCCGGCATAGTACCCATACTCTTTTCCGAGCAATTGCATGTTCTGCAACAATTCCTCCTGTACTTTCTCTGGCATCCCCATCGATCCCAGGATCCCTTTGTATACCCCATCCGGCAGGGTATGGAACGAAGTCCCTTTCCCGTCCTGGGGATACGCCGCGATGAACTCGTCGACCACTCGCTGAGGGGTGTAATAGTCCACCGCGCCAAAGTACTCCTTCCCGAGTGACTCGTCGCGGTTCAAGAGGATGGCTTTGACGAATGTTCCGGTGTCTTTCTCGATATCGATTAGGGGGATGGTGGCGGACGCGTCGACGGGGAGGGCAAAGACGTATTTCCCATCGTCTCCCTTCCGCAACATCCCCCCGGGGAGATTGGACATGTAAAATCCTGGGAGGTAGTAGGAGGCGGGAAGGTCGATGGAGCGGATGTATTCGGCTACAGCAGCTTTGGTGTCGAAATGCTCGACTTTGTCCAGCTTGCCACCGGTCGCTACCATCAGCAATGTCAGGAGAGTGAAGCTCACATTTGGTGACGTCTATGAGAGTTGACCAGACGAAATGTCCTACTCCAGCAGCCTTCCATCAGCTGTGGTAGAAGAGGTAACCCACCTTCGCCGCATCCGCCGCGTTCTTCCCCTGCTGAATCTCCAAACCCCCATCCATCCTCGCCCAATAATCCGTAACCGCGAACACGGCGTAGGCCCCTTCAAACGCTTTGCCCAGTGCCGCTTTATCGTTGAGATCCGCCGATACCATCTCGACGCCCTTCGCGGTCAAAGCTTGAGCGGCGGGTTTGGAAGTGTCGCGTGTGATACCTCTGAGTGAGAATGTGGATTTGGCGTCAGGGTCGGAGAGGATGGAATTGATTACGGATCCGCCTTGTTTGCCGGTCGCGCCAAGGACGACGAGGAGTTTGGACATGATTGTTGGTGACGGTTAGGAAAATGAATAAGAGGTGGGGGTGGTTTTATGAGGGTACTGCCTGTCGCTTTCACCACGTGCCCCGAGGGAGCTGACCAACGGATCTGGACCGATGCCCGCGGAACGGGTTGATGACCAACATCAGGCACCAGATTCATTGCATTTTTCACTTCACGCAGAGATACCCCCCGGAAGCTCTTAATGCTCCTCGCTACCTTTTGATGTGCGTCTCCAGCAGAAAGTGTCCTCCATCGAGAAACTCCACCTTCGCGTTCTTCACATCCCTCTTGAAAGCCTCTGCACCGGGATAGACGAACAACGCGTCATTCTTGCCCCGCACAGCTAGGAGCGGGACCGGTGTCTCGCGGAAGTATTTCTGGAACGCTGGATAGAGCTCGACGTTGGTGCCGTAATCGTACAGGAGATCGAGCATGATCTCTCGCTTCTTGATCGGCGCGATGTTTTGGAGGTAGTCAAAGTTATACGTTGCTGGATCGATGGGGGAGATGATGTCCGCCGGGACACCAGCTTCGTAGTGCTCCTTGACGAACGAAAGGGTGAGGGCTGCCGTCACGAGAGTGGACCTCTTCTCGCCATGGGATTCGCCAGTAGCCCACCAAGCTTTCAACGATTTCCAGAACTCGCCCGTCAAGCCATCAGTATAGACGTTCCCATCCTGCTCGCTTTCACCGCCTCGGGGCGGTTCAACGTGAGACGAACACCGACCGGCGCGCCAAAGTCGAATACGTACATGGCGAACGTCTTGATTTGGGAGACATCGAGGAGCTCCCCCGATGCTGCGGGAGAGGTTGGCAAATGGAAAAGGTGAAGTCGTATCCGTCTGATGAGGTGGTGAGACCGAAAGCGGGAAGGTTGGGGGCGAGGAGGTGGTATCTGCTGGAGAGGATAGGGATGAGGTGGCGGAATTGGTGGGAAGAGGTCGCGAAGCCGCGGAGCAGGAGAAGCGGGGGGTGAGAATGCTCGCCCGATTCGACGTAATGAATCTTGGTGGAGTTTGGGAGGACGTCATCATGATAGGTTGTCGTGGAAGTCATGTTGTATCGAGCCGGAGCGGGAACTGGCAAAGTGAGTGAGTAGAAGGGGGAGTGATGGAGATGGCTCTGGAAGGTGAATGTCAGACGAGATGAGCCTTGTCCTACTCGCTCGCACCGCGATATATAGCCATGTTTCGTGCTGATTCAGCGCGAGATCCAGGGCAGGGAGGATTGATGATGGGATGAGTCGGCTGACCAAGCGTGGACGGAATGTTGAGACTGGCAGATTGTTATGTCATTACACCCGTGTGGTGGGATGACGGGACTGTAAGACTCCTTCCGAAAGATTGGAGGCCGTACTTGAAAGGAGGGATGAAAGGCTTCCCTCCGGAACGCTGAGGCCGCTCTTCCGCTTGACGAGCGGACTTCCGGGCGATGTCCGAGAGCGGGGTCCTTTCACGGGCTTCACTGTCCGCATAAAGCGGGTTCCTTAAGAGGATTCCCACAGACTGAACATGTCTCCATCTCTTCGTGGTCGCCACTCAACCACGATGCAAGCCTATACATCGAGACTCCTACGAGGACCGGCTCTGACGACTCTGCCTATTCCGACAGTTGGGGAAGGTCAGGTGTTGGTCAAGGTCCGAGCGATGGCGTTGAACCCTACGGATTGTAAGGGACATTACGTCAGAACGATCGGCATGAGATCACTGAAACCACTATCGGTTTTTAAGGGAAACATGCCAAGATCACATGGGGAGGGTTGATATTGGGCTGTGACTTTGCGGGGGAGGTGCATACTCTTGGGGAGGGTGTCAAGGGCTTTCAGCTGGGTGACAGAGTTGGCGGGTTGGTGCATGGCTGTGCGTCATTTCTCGACATCCTCACGCCTCATACTGAAGAAGATTGCTCTTGGCAGGTCACTCGGCAACATCCGGCGCAGCGGCCGAGTATGCGCTCACGGCGTCTTCGCTCCTATGGAAGATCCCAAAGGTCATCTCCTTCGAACAAGCGTCCACCCTAGGCGTCGGCATGTGCTCCGCAGCGTATGCTCTAGATCAGATGGGCTGGGAAGTGCCGGGAGGAGGAGAGAAGACGTCGAACTGTGCCAGCGAACCGGTATGTCTATCGTTTTTGTTCCTCTCACTCTCACACCCCTTCTCCACACCCACACCGCCCAACCCAGCTGACTATCCCCCTTGAGCTCCTGGTATGGTCCGCCGGAACATCCACCGGCCTGCACCTCGTCATGCTTTCTCACAGACTGCGACCCTCCGACAACAAAGCACCCACCATCACCACCTCCTCGCCCACGCATTTCCCGCTTCTGACTTCGTGTGGCGCTACTCACACCTTGTCATATCGCAGCGATCCGATCTCCGACCTTGTCACGAGTATCAAGAAGATCGCCGAGCCGTACATCGGTGGGATCAAGCAGGCGATGGACTGTTTCTCCGAGGGGGACACGACGAAGCATTGTATCGACTGCCTTGGTGACGATGGGGGTATTGTTGTTCGGACACTACCTCCGAGGGGAGGAGCAACAGATAAGATCAAGCTTGACTGGGTCGTCACTTATCATGCCACAGGAGAGGTTCGTACCACGTCTCCATCATTCGCGTTGATGGACTGACTCACCGCCGCAGGACTTTGTTTTCCTCCTGAAATCGTACAAAGGCTCGCCGAGACTACACAACATCGCGCACGAGACGCTCAAGAGCCTTGAAGAGTGGACGGCGGATGGCTCTATCACCCCGGTCCCGATCAAGGTCATCCCTGGTGGGCTGACGGGTCTGGATGAAGGGTATGGCATGTTACGGAGGGGAGAGGTCAAAGGTCAGAAGGTTGTGGTTTCCTTGTAGTCTTCCGATCGTATGATGTACGCCTCACTTCACTTGAGTCGATAGCCACGACTCTCTGAGCTTTGTAAACTCCCCTCAACATTCAGTCGATATTGTTCCGACCTGTTTACGCCTCTCAGCCTGATCCTAGCTATCTCCTGGTTGAATATCGCAAGCTGCTCTTTGCAGAGTCTCCCTTGTTCCCGCCCAGTCTCACCGCGTATCGCACTGCTCGCTGACGGGGGGACAACCCCGAGAGCTCAACCTTGCAACCGGGTTTCCATTGACGTCCTCATTGATTCATCGGATCACACGAGACGAGCGAGGTTATAAAATGTCCGATACGGATCCGCTTGGGATCCTACCCAGGCACGTGTTTATGGTACGCTTCGGGGGTGTGAGGATCACACCGTTGACAAAGACACCGTGCGGCTCATCAGCCCTCCATCTGGTGAGATCTTGAACGCAGCAGGATGGCTTGTGATTAGATGCATATTTGCGCGACCGACTCCGGTTGTTCTTCTTCGCTCAAGCTGCAAAATCTACCAGGCAGCTTCAGAACTCTGTCGGTGTATGTATAACGTATCAGAGTATATGTCCGCAATCTTGTCCTTTCTAGCTCTCTTGCGCCAGAATTAGCTGTGATATTACAAACTGATTGGACTACGCAAGTCTTGTCCAACAATGCCAAACACAGCACCAAGTGCAAGGGATGACTCTCAGAAATCCAATTCGTCCATCAAACCTCTGCCCGAAAGGCAAGTTTGATCCCGTTTGATCCTGTTTCGCGTTTGGGGGTGGTGGAGGGGGCCTTGGAGAATTGGCTGACGGTGCGGGATGATGGGCTTGGACTGGGCGGCATGGTTATACGGCGTGTCTGAGTCACACAAGTCAGAAAAGTAGACGTGCAAGAAGGGGTTGTTACTGGTGCCAGCGGTGAGTTGAAACGGTGTACCTATCCGGGACTGTCTCGTCTTTGCTCAAGTCAACTTGGGACTGGAAAGTGGAGCAAGGCATGATCTAGATCTACCCGTCTTGATCATCAGCGTGAACGGTGACTGTCAGCATTGAAAGACAGATATCCGAGATGCCATGCTACGAATGATGAGAAAGATACGAGTTCAAACCCCAGAAAACACAGATTCCGTTTGCCGTTCCGCCATCCCCAGCGAGGTCAAACAGAGCGGGTCGAGGTAGTATGCCGATGACGTCGACGAAGAGTACAGTCCAGGTGATAGCAACGGCGATGGCCAGCTTCCTGATACTCGTGAGCTGATCTGCGCTGAAGGAAAGGAGCATGAGCGCAGAGCGGCTATGACTGAGAGGAAGAAGCGGTATGGCTGAACAGGTCGCGTGGGTCAGTCGAGTTGCGTAAGTCAATACATCCTTACTCGTGGAATAAGCGAATCCCCCATGGGCAGGAGATTACGGTGGGTCATGTCGGGGATGGCCATGAACAGGACGACGAAGCCAAGACCAAAACCCCGGTACCTTCGAACGTGGGTGTGATTCGATTTTCCTCAATGCGACCCACCAATGTACGTCAGGCTCCACCTCGTCATTCGAAACCATCGTTCCAGATGCGGCAGAAGCGGGAACGAGACTAGCGGAGAGAGGGCAGAGAAAGCTCTTCCGCTTCAGCTGCTGCTCGTAGATTACATAGGAACCCCACAAGCTGAAGCAAAGGGCGGAGAACCAGCTTCTCCGCAAGGCGTGCTCGTACTCGCGATTCACCTCTCCTGGAAACAGGTACCTGAGCAATTGTTAGCAGCGATCCCAATCCGACGACAGAGGTTTACAGCCAATTCAAAGCCCAAGCAACCATCAAGCCTAGCAGGGCCTTGCCGTATGTAAGAGAAGCGCCTAGCTCGCTCCCTCCAGCTGAATAGAGAAGATTTATCACGAGCTCGCCAGCTGCACGCACATAGCCGAAGCTTCACAATGACATTGGTACTCACCAGGATAAACGATGAAGGCAGAATGCTATGCTCGATGTTTATCGCTAGCCCGACTGAGCTGTTATCCAACTGATGGGAATCGGGCCCTCACCAGGTACCCTTATACCCTCCGGAAGCCCTGCCATCCGGTGCCAGCCTAGTCGAGATAGCACGTTCGCGTCTCTTTGAACCCGTTCCTCTCGCTGCGCCTTCCAGTGTAGCTACCTCCCAGACAGGAAGTAGAGCAATACGTCGATACGCGTGAGATCGACGATGATACCGAGGGAGGCGAGTACGATTTATACGTGACAGTCTGTCACCCAGATGAGTGGTTGAGAACGTCAGCGGTCGATGACAGTCGTCCGCGCTATAGGGGGCGGTACATACCAGATAGACGAACATGGGGATCATCACGGCAAAACCGCTCAATAGCTGCGACAGTCGGAATCGAGGGTGGAAGGGTGACTGTAAATGGGAGGGATGACGGTGCCGACTGCATCGTCCGACATCTTTCTCACATCGTTTGGGTGATTTGTTGAGAGGAAGCCGTCTGCTGATCAATGCACGAAAGAAGAAAGGAGTCGATAGCGGATTACCCCATGTTCTTGGTGCCTGGGACCGGTTCCTTGCTTTTGCTTCCGCTGAATCACAGCAGGAGGGATTTTCCATAAAAAAAGAAAAAAAAAAGAGTTGAGCCGGAGTTGACCGGCAAGGGCTTGTTCCCGCTTGCTTGATGCCCCGAATTGTACCACCTGATCTTCCTCGCCACGCATCATCCACCTTCAGAAACCAAATTTCAAAGATCTCTTAACTGCTCCATTGAGACCCCTTGCCATGTCGACCGTGGAACAGCTGTCCGAGCAGCGCGACGGTCCCTTCCCACGCACCCCATCCCACCCCAAAACGCTAATCTCTACCCCACTCCTCCTCTGCCCTACATCCCTCGTCCACCCCTCCGAACCGCCCATTTCCGACAAACTCTACGCAGGCTTCATCGAGCACATCGGTCGGTGCATCTATGGTGGGATCGTGGATAGTCCGAAAGAGCCGAGTCCCGAGAGGTTGTTGATCAAGCAGGAAGGGGGAAGGGCAGGGTGGAGGAAGGATGTGATGGATGTTTTGGGCAAGGAAGGGGAGTTGGAGATTCCCATGCTCAGGTGGCCGGGAGGTGAGTGATCTTCCGCTTCTTCGGTGAAGAGAGGATCGATGTGGGCGATAGGGAACTTTGTGTCGAATTACCATTGGCAGGATGGGATTGGGCCGGTCGAGGCGAGGCCGAAACGGATAGAGCTGGCCTGGTTGTCGCATGAGTCGAACCAGTATGTTTGCTCTGAGCCGAGCTTAGCGACTCCCATGAATGGAGACTGAAGTCGGTGTCAGGTTTGGGACAGACGAGTTTATCGACTACTGCAAGGCGACCAAGTGCGAGGCATACATCTGCTTGAACAGTGAGTCACCCACCAACGGTTCGAGCGCAGATGATGACCGGCGTAGTGGGTACCGGGACGTACGAGGAAGCGCTAGCTTGGCTGGAATACTGCAACGGTACCGGTGATACCCAGTGCGCCTCTCTCACCCGAATTGTGATATCTGCCAACTAAAGTAGCTGGGCGAACCTCCGGCGGAAGAACACCGGTCGGGACGAGCCCCACGACGTGAAGTATTGGGGTCTCGGTAACGAGCGTCAGTTTCCACTCGTCGTTCACGCTGACAATCCTAGTGTTCGGCCCGTGGCAGGTCGGCAATCTATCCCAGTACGACTACGCGAAGGAGGCGAAGAAGTGGGCGCATGGGTTGAAGCTTGTGGATCCGACTATCAAGCTCGTCTCGTGTGGTAACACCGTGAGCAACGGCCATATTCGAATACAGCGGGGCTGATGAGGGCAGGGCTCGACGGACTGGGATCGGGAGGTTTTGCAGACGGTCGTTGGCTTTGTAGATCTGCATTCGATCCATTTCTAGTGAGCCGCTCTGTATCCAATTTTAGATGAGCGGTGCCGATAGGGCCCAGCACCATGCTGGGACATGACCGCACGCCAGGTGTTGTTCAGGGTTATGACTATGAGAAGAACGTCTTTGGCCCAGTCGTGAGTCCCGAAATTCATGCTGCAAGCCGACTTGTACTCATGAGAAGGTATAGGCGGCCGAACGCAGCATCGAGATCTGCAAATCCCTTATCGATCTCGCCAATGTCGAGCAGTGTCTCAAGCGTATCCCCGCATCAGACATCAAGATCGCCTTCGACGAGGTGCGGTTCATGCTTCTCCTGTCCGCGACAAGCTGATCGGGTCTAGTGGAACGTTTGGGACGAGACGAAGGCACCTGGCTCGGGCGGACTGGAACAAGCTTATGACTTCACCGACATGCTCGCGACGTGCGCTTGGCTGAATTTGCTGGTACGACAGCATAAGGACGTCGGACTCGCTTGTCTTGCACAGTCGGTGAACGTGGTGTGTCTACCCGTAATAGTGAAGATGCAAGCTGATCGGGTGGCCGCAGATCTCGCCGGTGATGACGAAACCGGATGGGATCCTCTTCCAGGTCACTTACTATCCGTGAGATTCTCCCGAGAACATCGGTATTCGACAGTCTGATATGCCTTAGGTTGCGACTGTTTAGCAAATACATGAAGAACGGCCACCTCCTCCAGCTGCCGGTCATGCCTGATGTCTAGTCCGTGACTCATCATCCCCTTGATTCCTCCTGACTGATATCGTATCGCAGCACCGGCCCCACGTTCCCCATATGGATCCAGCAGACGAATGCCCGACCCACGTATGTCGATTGCGTCGGCGTCGTCGTCGGAGCGAGTGTCCGTGTGAGCGTGCTGAATCGTCATCCCACTGCGGACTGGACGGCAAACTTCGCTTTCAGCGGATTCGGTGCGTCGTCCGATTTATAACCCAGGAGAACGCTGATGAGAGGTAGACGTCAAGAGTGCGGAAGTGCATGAGATGTATTCGGACGATCTGACCGCGGTCGTGAGATGGCTCTTACGGTAATTCGAACATCACTGAATTCCCGCCAGAACACTTTCGACAAGCCAAAAACTGTGGTACCGGAAGTGAGCAAGCTCTCAGCCGACGAGTGGAGCAGGAAGGGCAAGTGGACCGTGAGGAAGCACTCGTGGTCGTTCTTTGTCTTCGAGGGGACTGCGGTGTAAGAAGCCTAGAATGAAATGAAGAGCTGAGATTGCGGGTTAACGTCTGACACACTAATGCTCCAAATTCATCGAGAGTCATTCGGCGCGAAGTAGCTTCACGCGATCGGACGCTGATGTGATGCCTGCAAGACGAATCTGACTCGAGAATTGGACATGTTGTCTGTCCGTCACTATACCTAGTCTGATGATGCATAGGAGCACCATCCTTTCCTTTCACGCATTTCAGCCACTCGATCTGGCCACCTCTTTTGGCCACTTCTTTTGCCACCTCTTTTGGCGACATGATTGAGCCACCTGACGCGGCCTCCTGATGGGCCCACTCTCTTGAGCCACCTGATCCACCCACCTGATCCACCCACCCGATCCACAGTCTTTTCTTCCCACCGACGGGACAGTCCCACTTTCGAATGCCTCATCAGTAATCTCGCGACGGGTCATTGTACCCCTCATTTCCCCATTCAAGCTGGACGCAGAGATCGCCTCGATCCGCTGGACTGCTTTAATGCATGGTCAAGCCCGAAGGAAGTCGAAATCCGCCCCGGAGTCCGCCTGAGTCACACTCTCCTTGTACAATTTCCGATAACCCCTCTTCTCCACCGGCGTCTTCGTCTTCCACCTGGCCAGCCTCGACCTGATTTCCTCGACACTGATCTGAAGCTCCAGCCGTCGTTCCTCCACGTCGAGGGATACCATATCGCCATCCCGGACGATCGCCAGTGGCCCTCCAACCGCGGATTCGGGCGCGATGTGCAGTACGACTGCGCCAGAGGCGGTCCCGCTCATTCGGCCGTCGGAGATTCGGACCATGTCCTTGAGGCCCCTTTGGGCGAGCTTCTTGGGGATCGGGAGATAGCCTGCTTCGGGCATGCCGGGGTGGCCTAACGGTCCGATGTTCTGCAGCACCAGCCTATACACCATCAGCCGACTCAGCTCAATCACGATGGTGAGAATCAACGTACACGCTATCCTCAGTGACCTCGAGGCTCGGATCATCGATCCGCTTAGCCAGGTCCTCCGTCGAGGTAAACACCACCGCCGGACCAGCATGTTTCCGCAACGCCGACGACATGGCGGAAGCCTTCAAGACGCAACCATCCGGCGCGAGGTTTCCATGCAGGACAACGATGGAGGAGTTCGGCGCGAGTGGATCGGACATGGGTCGGACGATTGTCTGGGCAAAGGACTTGGGGCATCGATCGAGCTCCTCGCCGAGGGTGCGACCGGTGATGGTCTTCTCGGATAGGTGGAGGAGGGGGCGGAGTTCGCGGAGGAGGGTTGGGATGCCGCCGGCCTATGCAGGTCAGTGATGCCAAGGGAAGAAGGTGATCGGCGGACCTTGTAGAGATCTTCCATGTAATTTTGTCCGCTGGGCTTCAGGTCGACAAGTAGCGGTGTTTTCCGCCCAATCCGGTCAAAGTCTGCTCGATCAGCCAGTACCAGCATACCACCTCACCGTCCAGGCTGAGGTTCACCCCCTCGACCCGCCCGGCGATAGCTAGGAGATGCACCACAGCATTCGTACTCCCGCCCATCGCTTGTAGTACAGTAATGGCGTTCTCGAATGATTCCAGGCTGAGGATCTCGCTGGGTTTTGGAGGCGAGGCAACCGCGAGTTTACCGGAAAGCTCGGCGACGCGGAGGCGCTGGGAGCCGTTTGCGGGAGGAGCGGCGCTGCCGAGGGGAGCCATGCCGAGGGCTTCGGCGATGCAGGCCATGGTGGAGGCTGGGTCCGGCTTCTTAGACCCAGGCGTGATTTGAGTCGTGACTTACCTACCTGTGCCCATGACTCCACAGGTCTGGTCCTCAATCAGCTTTTGACGTGCGGAATGGACTGTGAAATTACCCCTGCACTCGGCACGAGCTGATCGCCGACCTGCCCAATCTCCTCAATATCAATCTCCCCTGCCCTATACCTCGCCCAATACCCTCTACAATCCGTACAAGCTCCAACCCTGTGAGCCCGATGACTCCCCGTCACCATCGGACCCGTCACCAGCTGGACCACAGGAACATCCGCGCTGATAGCACCCATCAACTGCGCAGGGACGGTCTTATCGCATCCACCTATGAGGACGACTGCGTCCATCGGTTGAGCGCGGATCATCTCTTCCGTATCCATCGACATGAGGTTACGTAGGAACATGGAGGTTGGATGGGCGAAGGATTCGTGGAGCGAGATGGTGGGGAATGGGATGGGGAGGGCACCGGAGAGGAGGATGCCCCGCTTGACCGCTTCGAGGAGTTGAGGCATGTTGGCGTGGCATGGGTTGTATCCACTCTAAGGTTATCTTCAGCGGTTTGGATGGTGGGTAAGGAGGATGGACGGACGCCGGTGTCGACGATTCCGATGACCTTGCGGTCGAGAGCGTCTTCGGTGTAGCCGGCACCTTTGATGAAGACTTTCCGGAGAAAGAGGGAGAACTCGGCATCGCCATAACTCGTCAGACCTAGTCGGGGCGTGAGCAGAGCGGGGGGGGGTGGTGTCTGACAGCTGACCTTTCCGCATGCCCGTAGGCTCTGAAACTTCAGCAGGTGATTGGTGAGTCATCGCGTCTGGGGAAGTCCGAGTGAGTTTGTGGAAGAGATGACGTTTTCGCAGCGGGGCGAATCATGGGCGAGAATGCTCGCTTCGATATCTCTGGATCTCACTCTCTACCTCTCCAAGATCGCGTAGCATGTCAACCCAGCACCTCCTCCTCCTCCTCGGCACGCATTCAACACTTTATCCATTCCGCCATCTTTGATGAGTCCACACGCTCGCTCAGACAAGGCGTCAGTACCAAGGGACAGGTGGGAGGTGCTGGATGAGGCGAGTAGTGGTGGTGATGGACCATGTCATCTTTGCCCGTGCTCGACGATCTTTCCCGCCTGGTCCCGGCGCATGTGAGTCCTTTCTCCGTATCCTTTACACACATGTCCTCCTCTTCGTTCTTCCCCCTCTAACCTTTCTTTCCTGTCTGTTCTGCCTCCAATTCTTTCCTGGCTCATTTGACGGACCGGCGCTTGACGGCGAGCAGTACAAATCAGGCAACGTCACCCTCATCCCCCTTCTCCCCCTCCGGCGGCTTTCTCTCCCCAGGACCCGCGTCTAAACGTGACTTCCAACCCCACTACACACCCATCTCTCATCCCAGACAGCAAGGTCCACACGCCCATCAAGCTGTCATTCATGATGGGCAGGTAGGGATGGGCCGAGGCATGTTGTCGTTCATCCGAAAGGTGGGTCTCTCTTCTATGAAATCGCACGTATGAGAGAGCTTAGTAATCTCACAGGCACGCACCTGTACACCATCAACGAACTCTCCCAAATCCTCACCGTCCACACCCTCCCAGCGACTGGTCAACCCAAACTCATAGCTCGCATGTCCATCCTCGACTCGACCGACTCGCCCCACGCCGCCACAATGGGCCCAGCCGAGATCATCCTCCTCCCCTCTCTCTCCCCCTCCGCACCCCTCCTCCTGCTCTGCTCAAACCGCGATTCCCCAAGTCCAGAGGGCGATACGATCGCCGCTTTCTCGGTCGATCCATCGGACGGCGCGAAAGTAGAGCGCACCGAGCAGGGATGGGTGAGAGGGTGCGGAGCGCACCTGAGGGCGATGGCGGAGGATGATAGTGGACGGTTCGTGGCTGTTGCGGGCAGGAATGGGGGTGGGTTGAGTGTCCTCGAGAGGGTCGGGAAGGACGGCGTGAGGTTGCAGGAGGTGGCGAGGTTGGAGGGGGGTCGAGAGGGTGGTGGTAGCGCTCTGGGTCCGCGCGTAGGGTCCTTCCTCTATACTTGTCAGGTACGTGAGAACGTGTGATAGGTCCGTCAGGGGACGATCATGGGGAGTCGATCCATCCGACATTTATTGGCTACCCGATCCGACCTAGAATTTCGAGGCGGCGCCAGAGCACGTATCTGAACCCCAAATCCTTCTTATCCGTCTCATTATCCTCCCCCGCTGCCGGGGCGCCCCTCAACGCTTCCCGCTCACCCTGCGCCGCCAACCTATCCCTCGCGTTCTCCCGCCTGTGAGCGCCATTTGAGCGATGAATGAAAACGCTGTAGAGCGCGGCGATGGTGCGCATCGCTGTACGGTAGAGGGGAGCTTCGGTCGAGATGAATAGCTGGGGACGGACGATGCAGGGGACATGTTGATGACGAAGGTGCTTGAATTGCACGTCGCTACAGAAAAAGTCAGCGTTAGTTGTCGGAGTTGATGAACGGAGAAAAGGGTAGACGTACCGAGCCAGTACGCCCCGGTGAGGGCCCGTTTAGGCTCATAAGCCACGGTCTGGAGGACGTCGACTCCAGATAGGGGGGCGATGATGAGCAGTGCTTGGACAGAATCCACCAGCCAGATGGTCAGAATCTGAAGACCAGGGTCAGGAAAGGCCGACGAGAACGGTCCAGACGATCGTCAGGCTCGGGCCAAGTGATTCTCAATGGAGGATACACCCACTTTGAGCGGGGAGAAGCCGAAGCCGTTGATCCATACTGCCCCGAGGCTTCACCACCGTACGTGACTGCGGTGGCACGACGAAATACCTCTTCAACTCGATCGCGGAAAACCTAATTCCCGGTCCTCGGCTCTTCCAATGTGGAAGAGCCATCTCCCAAACCGGCGGCCACGGTGATTTCTCCCCAGTTATGTCAGGTGGAGACCGAGTCGGCTGTTGCGGTGGACATGTACAGAGTTTGGGGAGGACGGCGGATGGGGTGGCGATGGTGTTGAAGGCTACAAGGGACACGCTGGAACCACAATGACGTGCCACAGGATGGCCGAGAAAGGCATCTACCTCACTCCAACCCTAAGCTGCTACGGCACAATGGCCCGTCCCCCATTCGAGTATTTCCTCAACCCTGAGGGACAGGTCAAGAACCGGCAGGTCATGCAACAGGGTCTCCAAGCTCTCAAGGTGGCTCGCCCTTCCTGCTCCTTGCGATCATGTTGTGCTGATTGGATGGGGTGGTAAATGGCAGAAGATGCCGGAGTGACGGTGTGTTATGGATCGGACCTGCTTATCTCGATCCACGCGCTCCAGACCGGTGAGTCCCTCTCGACTACCATTCTCATCTCCATCACATTCCCACTGGCTACTACCTGCTCGAACCGACCCCACTGATGCTGGGTCACAGAGCAGTTTATCGTCCGCTCCAAAATCTTATCCCCCGCCGCGATCCAAAGACATGCAACCGTCAATCCCGGTCCGTCCTCTTCTATTCCTTGTCTCCTGGCTCATGAGGGACTTTCTCAGCCAAGATGCTTAACCAATCCGGTAAACTGGGCGTGGTCGCTCCCGGCGCATTCGCAGACCTGCTCGTACTCTCCGCCAACCCGCTCGAGGATATCACGGTCCCGGACCGGCCTGAGAAATATTTGGACGCGGTCGTCAAGGAGGGGCGATTGATGCATGGCGAGCTGGGAGGGTTTCCGCGATGAGGCGGTCGGAGTTGGGTTCTAATCCCAAGTCCACAAAAATGTAAATGCATACACACAGTGGCTCGTTCCCTTTGCAGATCTTTCCACACACTAAGCATCTATCACTGGTAATCTAGAGCTGATCATGCCATCCCCAAATACCACTATCCATCTTGCCTATTCTCATGAGATGCCGTTACCGACCGGACCTTTCTGACTCACCGATCATCTCCGCGTACTCCGGACTATCATCCTCAACAGGCGATCCATCCTCGCCGAACACGATCGTGCCATGATACTCCAGTGGAGGCGGTGTTGATGGGACACATTGAGGAGGTTTGACCGCCTCCTCGATCACCCAATTCCCCTCACCGTTAAGGAGGACCGAGTTGCGCGATTCCATCGAGACGTCGTGATCGTTGAAGTTCCAGGGTGCGAGGAGGACGTAGGATGTTGCTAGGTTGGTCAAGGTGTTTGGCGAGTCTGGGGGATTACGTCAGGCTAGTCTGGCAAGGATGACGTAGGACGCACCCTCCGCACGCGGAATGTGGTGCGTCCCGAGGTTCACCCAAACCACCAGATCCTCTTGGTCGATCGTCTCGTTGTCGAAGAACTACCATCAGCCCCGCCCGTCTAGATTCGACTTACCTTGTAGAAGTTGACAGGCGGTGCTCCGGGAAGATTGATGTTCCACATACTACTCGAGCTCGGCTCGTGTTCCTTCCTCCTCGAAACCGCCAAATGGTGTTTCGCCCAATTCACGTTGTTCTCGGTACGTTTCGAATCGAGATTGGTGAGATGGACGAGCGGGCCGGGGTGGATCGCGTAGCCCCGTGGATTACCCCAGGCGTTGGTGGCGTTCTCGTTGGTGATGACGTAGGCGCCTTCCATGCTGCGGGGTCAGCGATACCCTGGGAAGGAGACCTACTTGTGGGGATACTCGAGTAGGGACTCTTGGTCGAGTAGACGGCGGACCATGCGCTGTTGGTGCGTCACCGGTCCCCAGTCGTCATCAAACCACGGCTCGGCTTTGTCCTCGGTCTCCAGTGATACCGCCATAAACGAGTTTTCTAAGCCCGCAATGTCGAAGTCGATCTTGTCTGGCCACAATCAGCTCGTTTCTGGGTGAGGAGACGTACAGTTGATGACGTGATCGTGCAATGACCCCATGGACCTCCCATGTATCTGATGACCATAGTGCGACTGCTCCTCGTTCCACAGTCCTCCCTGCAAATACCCAGACGCAGACAACCGAATCTCGATCGTCCCGTCCAGCTGGAACGTGTAGTCAAACTGATATCATCAGCGCGACCCTCTTTTCTGCGACTCACGAGGTAGTCGTAGTTCCCGACCGTCGAGACACTCCTGACCACCAGCTCATACCCCTTGACCGCGCCCATCTCATTCCGTCCCTGCCCAGTATGCCTCGACAACGGCCGTCCGCTCTCCCGCTCAAACACGCAGATCGCATTCCGTCGAGTCGAAGAGCCCTGATCGTGAACGGTCGCGTTGAGGAGTATGGCGTCGGCGGGACAGTCGTACCCTAGGATGACCTCGCGGACCATCCCGCCCATCCCGAAGGCTCGGTCGAGCCAGACGGTGGAGGCTTGGTGCGGGTCGTCACCGGAGTACTGAGCCATAGCTTCTTGAGGGGATAGCTCGTAGATGATCCGTTCGCCTCGGAAATTACTGCACTAATCAGCTTACACTCGCGTCTTGGAATGGAGGGAGAGGCCACTCACATGTCCCAGAGGTGCAACCCCATATCCCGCTCGAAGCTGGTGTAAAACGCCCAGCCCATCCAACTAATATACTGCTCCTCCTCGTCCAACCTATATCTCGCCCCATCAAATTGCACCGTCCTCGGTCCAGCCCGATCATCCAGATCCCGCCTGTTCCCTTGGATCGACCGCGTCGCCCAGTCGTACGGTTCCGGCATGCTCCGCTTCAGCTCGCCCCTCTCCCACGCGACTCGCAATTCCTCAGAAGTGTGGTAGAGCTTGCGATCATGCACGTAGGCTAGGATCTTGTATTCCCCGTGATCCGTTCCCGTCATATCGACCTGCCAAAATCAGCCTTACACCATGAGGATGTAGTGATGGTAGACTGACTCGCATGAAGAAATCGATACCAGTCAACCAGCTGCCCGGAGTATTCCTCCTCAGCTGGATCCAACTCCTCGTCCAACTCCCATCATAGCTCATCGGTGCGTGTCCCGCTGCAGACAAAGTGTCATCCAATACCGAGCCATTGAAAAGGTCCCGCGTGATGTCGTCGATGGGTTCCATGAAGTGGTACATGTTGACACGGATGGCGGTCCAGTTGAATACGTTTCGCCCGTTCAGAGGGATCGGGTTGTGGTAGATCTCAGAGAGGGGTCTGATGTTGGTGAGGTTGGATATGGGCAGCGGGCCGATGAGGTAGTCGGTGATGATCTCGGCTGGGCCGTGGTTGATCACCGCCTAGGGCAAATTTAGCTCGACCCATGCCCAAAGCTCGGCTTGGGTCCGAAGCAGTCAGACTCACATGAGCATACTTGGGGAAGGTGGCCGAGGGGTCGGAGAGATAAGCCAGCGTCAGATCCTTCGGCGGCTTGTACGCGTCGACAACATGAATGAAATTATCACTTCCGTCAGCTCCATCATCAATCCCCAATCACCTAGCATCCGCCTCGTCCGTTCTCGTGAGATTCAATCCCCTCGCCGGATCAAACAACCACTTCCTCACCCCCGTCGCTTCCTCCACATCAAGGTTCTTCCACACATCTACACGTCAGCTCTGGCACGGATTCTCGACATACTATTTCGGGGCGCCTTGAACGGGATCGCATCGGTGGTGGGACACGACTCGAGCTCGATGTGATGCCGTATGAACTCAAATTGGCGGGAAGCACCGAGATGGAGGAAGACGGAGAGCGTGATCCCAATGATGATCGCGATGAGCGCACGAGACCATCGGGATCGTCCGGATCGCTCGGGTCGGGGTATGGGCGATGGCTCCTGGTCCTCTTTGCTAAGTAGCGGGATCGACGCTTCAGACATTTTGAGAGGGTGTAGGAGATGGCGAGGTGTCGTTATGAAGTCGAGGAAGTCCGCACAAGACTTGTGTAGGTATCTATCGGATTAGTTTCTGTTGGTTGAACGGACGACCTTATCAAAAGCTGGGGATTGGACTCCGGATTTCTCATAGGCGCGCTAACCATCAGTTTCCTGCGGACTTCAGGGTAACTACTGACCGATAAAAGCGATCGAGAATCTTGCGAGTGATGCTTGAAATCAACGAGTCACTGGGGGGAGAATACTTGGAAGGCCCTGAACTTATTGGACCTCGCGTAAGAAGCAGCTCTGGGCCCGTGAGATTTTGTCTTAAGGGGGTCAGACCATGGGGGATCGTGTGATCGACTTCAAATCCTTTTCCATCCCCTCATCAGACCCACTGATCAAACACATTTTGTTGTCATTTTGCAAGTCCCGCCGGGGTTCTACCAAGCTGTCCTGCGTCAGCATCGCCCGCCCTTATCAAAGCGATATACAGAGAGAGCGAGTGACAGGGATGCTCACTGTTTACCATGAACAAGCTGAACTGGAGCACCGGCCATCTCTCCAACTCCCCACATCACCGTGCTCAAGCTCGCATCCGCGGAAGAAAAACACCGACACACCAGGGAGATCATCTGCCCCATCCTCGCCTGCTGCTCATTGATGCTGAATTTCGGAACGAGCAATGTCACGCCGTTTGCGCAGTCGGAAGCTTCGGAGATCATGGGAACATTGGACGGCGAAGATGACGTGGAGGACCGTCCATTTCTTCCATGTCGGATATCGCAGCGATGTATTCCACATTTTGTCCGTACCCCTCCCGTACACTTTCGAGTTTCACTGACAGACGAGCAGTCTACACCAACGTCGGCGGTGCAAAGTATCGCCTAGCTCTCGAGTGGTCGAGCATCATCGTCGCCGGGTTGCTCACCATCCCGATCTTTTGTGTTTTCCTTCAATGGCCAGTGATTCAGGAAGAGAAGTGAAGATT
>JAABUH010001286.1_pt1 | contig 29200 bp, 25 predicted proteins | sample 5559121 | NCBI WGS metagenome assembly JAABUH01 (sample SAMN10711871, study PRJNA513364) | rock metagenome | isolation source: Antarctica rocks | place: Antarctica: Victoria Land, Battleship Promontory nord | collected 2015-12-28
GTCACACTCTTGCAACGTGCTGGATCGGCTCATTGGTCCCCTCCTGTTCGTGTGGTCTCAACACACGCTTGAGCATGGAGCGGGCCACTGAGCCTCTCATTTCCAAAAACTGTCATAAAGTCAGCCCGCGAGGGGGAGAGGGGGCACCGGCAGGTGCGGCACACAAGCGGCGCGACACGAAACAAGCAGGCCCCGGTCCACCTGATGGTGGACCGGGGCCATTGCTACTCGTGCTCCGAAAGAACGGTTAGCTCAACGGAACCGGGGTCGTGCTGCCGTCGCGATGGACCACATGCAAGACGTACGGTCCGGCGCCGTGGTAACGAGCGGTGAAGCGGTAGCTATGAGCCGCATGAACCGGAATCAGGTGGCCGTTCAACTGGTGAGACCGAGCGTCCAGGTTGAAGCCGGCGATGCCGCTTCGATTGGCCAGCGACCAGCGGAAGATCAGCTGTGAGCCGTGCCTGGTGACGGAGGTGCGCGACACGTGCGCCGCGGTAGGATTCGACGAGCAGCCGGGGAAGCCGGTCGCGTCGAACCTGGCCATCAGCCCCTTGCTCAGCGTGCCCAGCGTGCTGCAGTTCTGCCGTGTGATGGTGCCGAGGCTGACATACTGACCAGGGCCGGGAGTGGTTGGATTGTTGTCCGCGGGGTTCGGGGTCGAGACGCAGCCAGTCCCAGGGGCGGTGTCGATGCAGCCATCGGCGTAGGCCACCTCAACTCGTCCCGCGCGGTCCATCGTGATGTCCTGAAAGTCGAGCAGATTACGAGTGTTCGGGGTAGAACTGCAGGTGGTTCCCGCCGTGCAGATGGCGCCACGCTGGATGGGATCGTTCGGCGTGGCATCGACCGTGGTCCAGGTCGCTCCGCCATCGTAGGTGAAGGCGACGTACTCGTGCCAGACCTGAGGAGGTGTGGTCTGAACCTGATCATTGCCCGGCGAGGTGGTGCCGGCAAAGGCAAAGGCGGCACGATTGCCGTCTCCCGCGATGACCTCGGGAAACTCGATGTTCTGGATGCCGAAGGTCTTGCCGACATCGATCGAGGATTTCCAGCTCTGACCGTCATTGGTCGAAACAGCGATCTGCGGATGCGAGCCGCCATTGGTGGAATCGTCCTGCTGATAGCCGAAGTAGACATGGCTGTTGGCACCACCCGGATCGGCGCCCACCGCAACCGAGGGGTCGCTGCCGGGGGCATGCGATTTACTATCCGGGATCGGCGAGATGGTCCAGCCGCCAGGTACTCCAAAGGGTGTGGTGCTGTTGTCGGTGGAGATCAGCGCGGCGTTCATGCCACCGCAATTCTTATTTGGAACGAACACGGTACCGTCTGGCGCGACCCGAACATGTCCGTGGATCCCGCCGCACGAGGTCAAGGGGTACATCGGCACCGCCGCCCCAAAAGTCAACCCGCCATCGTCACTGCGGCCACATCGAGCGTCTGTGATGTTCTGCGAGCAGTAGTAGATGGCGTGCGGGTAAAGGGGATGCAGGGTCGGGGGTGTGGTGGCGTGGTACGGGCCGCCGCCGATCGTCTGGTGGTCCACCCCGGCTGGAATGGGGCAACCCATCCCCTGCGTGTAGGTCGAGCCATCGTCGTCAGTGAACGCCAGATCGCTACACACGGTGTACAACTGGCTGACGATAAGGCGACGAAGGGTGGTGACGGTGGGGTAGCCGGTGACGGTAGCGCTGGGATAGCCGGGATCGCTGGCGAAGGGATGATCCTGGTACCCGATTGGATCGAACGTGACGTTTTGCGTGGCGAACGTCACGTTGGTCCACTTGGCGGTGGTCGGTGGCGTGGCATTATTTGGATCGGTGAAGTCCACCCGATAGGTCTGCGGATTCGCGTCCTGGAACAGGAAGGTGTCCGGGCTTTTGGCGGTGTCCGAACTCCAGTCGGCGCCGATGCTCACCTCGCCGGCGGCATCTTTGGTGTCGAATGGATTGTTGTTCTTGGGATAATTGGTGAACGACGCATCTCCCGCTTTGGGCGTTGGGGGTGTTACCCCGCCGCCACCTGTCGGAGCCGGCACGAACTTCAAGGTGGCGGTGGCATTGGCGTCCTGGCCGCCGGGCTTGACCTGGGTCGAGGCGATGGAACGGATGTTGTAGACATCCATCTTGGGGTCGGAGTTGAGGGTGGAGATGGCGATGCTCAGCACTTCCTCGCCCGGGCCGGTCTGAATGCTATCCGGCGATCCCGGACCGAATTCGGCGCCGGACGGGTCGAAGGCGAAGACATCCATGTCCTCGGGCGTGGCCGGGATCGGCGGCGTATCACCGCTGTCCCACTTGTAATCGATGGTGAGGATGGCCGAGTCCCCCGCCGGCATCCCCGTCGGGTCGACGGTGAGCGCGAAGTTGTCGCAATAGCTGGGGACCGTGGCCGTCGCCGGCACCGGGCACGTCTTTTCGACTCCCGACCCGGTAAGAGGCGAACTCTGGACCACTGGATCGAAGTGCCAGCTGATTGGCGCTGATTGCGTCACGGCGCCGCTGGTTGGCTCCGCCGCCTGGACCCCGGCCAGGTGACCGGAACCAACAATTCCGAGGAGTGAGATGCCGGCAACGACTGCCAGCCGCCCCACGATGTTGAACCGTTTTGTGTCCCCCAAAAGTTTTCTCCCTTTCCTAACTACAACTGCCAACGGATAGTTTCCGCTCGCAGTATCCCCGGTAAGGCGAAAGCCTGTCAATGGGTGTCACGCTGCTCGCACGGTACCGTCAAGCCGTGTGCTGCCGGGACCATGTGAAAGGAACGAGTGCCGCCCATAGTAAGATGACAAGAATACATGGCAACAGGAAGCAATCCGCATATCATGCTGTCTTCTCGTTTTCGGTGGGCCGGCCGCGTCGTCACGCTGGCAGCCGCCTTTATTACCCTGGGAAACTTCGCAAATCTCCTCGCGTCTCCCTCTGGCCAGGCATATGCCGCCGGCCCAGGAGCGCCACTGCAGCTACCAGCGCCCAGGGTGTTGGCCCTGCCTTCATCGACTTTTCCGCACGGGTCGCATATCAGGAATGGCGCGCAAAGCAATGCGGCGGCCGATGCGACGACCATGCTCCACACCACGTCGCTGGCCGGTCTGGGACGCCTGGAGGGATATCACCAAACGGTCCAGTGGACGGCCGGCCAGACCAAGCGACCGTGGCATCCCCTTACGCTGCATTACAGCGCGTCGATCTTTCCTTCGCCGGCCGCGGCGGATGCCGCCTACAGTGACGCCCGCGCCTCCCTCTGGGAGTTCGGTCACCCCGTCGCGCTGCCAGGGTACCTGGGGCTGGCCTTTGCGGTACAGGAGCACAGTGGTCCCACCGTGTATCTGGTGGCGAGTTCCGGACCAGTCGAACTGGAAATGGATCTCACCTACAGTGCATCGATCAACCCCCAGTTGACCCGGGCGGCCCTCGCACAACTGGGACACACCGGCACGATAGCGATCCGTCGGGCTCGCCAACTGGCGACATGGCTGGTAATTCCTCCACCCAGCACGGGAGATGGTGTACCGCCCATCTACGTTGCCCCAGTGGGCACGGGGCCGGTGGTGAAGAGCCCCTCACTGATGACGCTCGACCAGGCGCCAGCGTCACTTGGAGCCACCATGGGAGTCGGGGCGTTTCGTACCAGTAATCCGCGCCTCAGTACGCTGGCCGAACCATATGCCGCCATCGCGCCCTCGACTGGCCTCTCACGTTATGCCCAGTTGGAGTCGATGGATCGGTTCAAGGAGTTGTACGGCACCACGTCTCTCTTTCGTACCGCGCACGCTGCAGCGATCAGTTTTGCCCTCCAGACTCAGACCAACCAATCCCACGCCTGGCTCCATCCGGTCGCCATGCAATCGTATGCTGGCCCCGGTGGATCGTTGACCCGAGCAGACCGTGCGCGCACCTGGGGTTCAGCGAGGGAGAGCATTCTCCTCCTGCTCTGCCAGAATGTCGTAATCACACTGGCCACCACCGCTCCGCGCACCTTCGATCTGCCGGTGTCGGCGGGACAGATCATGGCCAAGGTTCCGTCCTGGCTGCATGCCCGTGGAACTGTTATCGAGGACGCTGCTGGGATGCCGGTCCACCTGGATGGGCTGAACTGGTATGGGGCGGAGCAGCAAGACTTCCTGGTGGGTGGGTTGGACTACCAGCCATACCAGACCATTCTGCAGAACATTAGTGGCCTGGGGTACAACTCCATCCGCGTGCCGTTCTCCAATCAATTGGTTGAGCAGAATCCGGTCGTTTCAGCGCACCTCGGAGCCAATCCAGAACTGGTCGGCATGCACGCGCTCGATATTCTGGACCGGGTGATCGCCTATGCGGGAGCGCTGGGTCTGTCGATCATCCTGGATAATCATCGTTCCGACGCCGGCTGGAGTGGACAGGAGAACGGCCTCTGGTACACCCCGGCATACCCGGAAGCCTCCTTTGATCGCGACTGGATGGCGATGGCCCAACGCTACGCCGGCGCCTCTACCGTCATTGGGGCCGATCTGCGCAATGAGCCGCACGGTGCCGCCTCCTGGGGGGACGGCAATCCCGCGACGGACTGGCGGGCAGCCGCCGGGCGGGTGGGCAGCGATGTACTGCGGGTCAATCCGCATCTGCTGGTCATCGTCGAGGGTGTCCAGTTCTACGGCGCCGCCGCCGGCTATTGGTGGGGCGGTAACTTGATGGGCGTGGCCAGCGCGCCGGTGATCTTGCGCTTTGCCGACGGCAGCAATGCCCGTAGCCAACTGATCTATTCGGCGCACGACTACGGCAAGGACAATTGCGCCGCTGGATGCCCCTGGCTCAACAACAGCACGACCTACGATAGCCTAGCCCAGACCTGGGACCAGTATTGGGGCTATATTGCCGCCGATGCGGCCCAACCGTATGCCGCACCGGTGTGGGTAGGCGAGTTCGGCACCTGCAACTACAGCGCGGACTGCGTGGTTAGCACGGTGCCCGGCTCGCAAGGGCAGTGGTTCTCCAGCCTGATACGCTACCTGGGAGAGCGACACCTGAGCTGGTCCTATTGGTCGGCGAACGGCACGCAATCCACCGGGGGCGCCCGCCTGTATGGTGACCTGGACTGGTACGGCTTTTTCAGTCGCGACTGGACTGGGCCGGATGAACTGATCGCGGACGCCTTGAAGACCATTCAGACGGATGGGGCGGCCACGCCATCCGGTCCAGGCCCGCGCCGGACACGAGCAGGCAAATAATCGCTTTCTACTTTCACGTCCGCGTGCGCGTCCCGATGAACGTCGTTTAGGCAGGCAGGCCGGCGACTCCAGCGGGAGACTCAGGGATCGGAAAGGACACCGTGAAATACGCGCTCAGCTTCAGCGGTGGAAAGGATTCTATGCTGGCGCTCGATCGCGCCATGCGACAGGGGCTGGAGGTGGCATATCTCTTTAACGTCTTCGAAGGTGTTTCGGGCCGCGTGCGCTTCCATGGCGTGCGCGCCTCATATATCGAACGCCAGGCAGAGGCGCTCGGCATTCCTTTGCTCCAGGATTCGACACACCCCGACGACTACGAAGCTGTCCTCCTCCGCCTGCTCGATCGGCTGCGGAAGGAGGGGATCGGAGGGATCATCTTCGGCAATATCCACCTGGCCGATATCCGCACCTGGTACGAGGAGCGAACGACGCGGCACGGCTTCCAGCACGTCGAGCCCCTCTGGGGCGAACCGGGCATCTCGCTGCTGCGTGAGGTAATTGACCGTGGCTATAGAGCTCAGATCGTGAGCGTTGATCTGGCCCGCGCGCCGGAGGCCTGGCTAGGGCGTACCCTGGACCATGCTCTCTGCACAGAGATCGTAGCCAGGCCGGACATCGACCCATGTGGCGAGCGTGGCGAGTACCATACGTTTGTCCAGAACGGACCGTTGTTTCACCATCCCGTCGCCCTTGAGCTGGGCGGGAGGTTCGAGATGGAGGGACATGGCTTGCTGGAAGTCACCTAAAGGCGATCACGTTGCGACGCGCCTCTCCTCGCTCCACCGCGGCGATCGCATCGTTGATCCCTTCCAGCGGATAGCGCGCGGTAATCAGCTGGTCCAGCTTCAGCCGGCCTTGCCGGTACAGGTCGATCAACCAGGGGATATCCACACTGAGCCGGGTGGAGCCCATGCAACTACCCAGAATGCGCTGACCAGCCCAGGCGAACTCGCGGATGGGTAGAGGCGCGGTGACGCCTGGTCCCGGCAGTCCGACCAACACCAGCGTGCCGGCGCGGCGCAGCAAGGCAAGACCTTGCTCGACCGCTAGGGCACTGCCTACTGTGACGAACACGTAATCGGCGCCCCGGCCGCCGGTCAGCGCACGTACCGCCTCTAGCGGATCGTCGCGCCCCACCTGCACGCCATGAGTAGCGCCGAACTCATATGCTGCCCTCAGCTTGGCTTCCACGGTGTCCAGCGCCACGATGATACGCGCTCCGACCAGAGCTGCTCCCTGGACGGCGTTCAGCCCGACGCCACCGGTCCCGATGATCACCACACTACTGCCCGGCGGCACCCGTGCCGTATTCACCACCGCACCCAGTCCAGTAATGACGCCACAGGCAAGCAGAGCGGCACACTCCAGCGGGACATCGGTGGGAATGGGCGCCAACTGTGATTGATCGACCACCGCGTACTCGGCAAAGGCCGAGGCGCCGAGACCGCCATCGTATAAGGAATGGCCGCGCTGGTTTCGCAGCCGGCTCTCGCTGTTCAGCGCGAACTCGCCTTCGCATAGATAGGACTCGCCCCTGGCACAGAAGAAACAGCGCCCGCAGGAGCGCAACAGGGAGAGTGCCACGGCATCGCCAGGGTGGACCACTGTCACCCCCGGGCCGATCTCTTCCACCACTCCGGCGCCTTCGTGCCCAACCACCAGTGGCGGCCGGGCATCTCGTTCCCCCCTGATGAAGTGGATATCGCTGTGGCAGATGGCGGCAGCCACCATGCGAACCTTCACTTCGCCAAACCCCGGAGGATCGATCTCCACCTCTTCGACGCTAAGCGGCTGGTTGAATTGGTAACAAACGGCAGCTTTCATTGAACTTCCCCTCTGGAATTACCACGGTGTAGCGCAGCCAGTGGCATATATGTTGCTTGGAATCACCCATAGTACCGCCGACTATGATTCGCACCCGCGATCACCATCAGGAGAAAGAAGGATATCCGTGAAACACAGACCGATCGATCAGCAGGTGGTTGCCATCATGGGTTCGGCCAGCGGTATTGGACGCGAAACCGCGTTCCAGTTCGCATCACGCGGCGCAAAGTTGGTGATAGCCGACAACGACGCCAAAGGGTTGAAGTCTCTGACCGGCGAGCTTAAAGCAAAGCGAGCGCAGGTGGTCTCGGTGGTGGCCGATGTGGCCAGCTTCGAGCAGGTGCGTGGCATTGCCAAGCGCGCTGTGCAGCAGTACGGCCGGCTCGACACCTGGGTTGGCGTGGCTGCTGTCTCGCTCTACGCCACCTTCATGGACACCACGCCCGATGAGTTCAAGCGAATCGTGGACGTGAATCTGCTGGGCCAGGTGTACGGTGCACAGGTCGCGCTGCCGCATCTGATAGAGAGCGGAAGCGGCGCGCTCATAGTCATCTCGTCGGTTGAGGCCAGGCGCGCCCTGCCGTATCAAAGCGCGTACTCCGCGGCAAAGCACGGCGTCGATGGCTTCCTGGAGGCGCTACGCCTTGAGTTGCGAGACGCCGGACTCCCGGTCAGCGTCACCCAAATCATGCCGGCCTCGATCAACACCCCCCTCTTCTCCAAGGCGCGCACCAAGCTGGGAGTGAAGCCCCAGGGAGTGCCGCCCCTCTACTCTCCAAGTCTGGTGGCAAAGGCCGTGGTCCATGCCGCCGAGCACCCGCACCGCGACATCATCGTGGGAGGCGCGGGCAAGATGCTGGTGAACACCCAGAGGCTCTCACCCAGGTTGGCGGATGCGATCCTACAGCGCGCCGGATTCGCCCTGCAACGAACCAGTGAGCCGCGTTCAGCGAACGCGTCAAACAATCTTTTCGGTCCAGCGGGCCAGGACAACCGGGTGCAGGGAGATTCCGGCACGGTAACCCTGGCGCATAGTTTATCGACCTGGCTTGACCTGCACCCAGCGATCAAAGCCACTGCCACGGTCGGTGCGGCAGTTGGCTTCGTCGCCTTGATCGGTCGACAATCCGGCAATGACCATGATAAACCAAGCAACTGATAAGCTGCTTGATTCACCAAACCATGGAGCATGACACCATGTCCTCACGTTCACAAAGCACTTCACGGAACAACGTCGCGGGAGCTTTCCGCCTGGCCTCGATCTGGCGCACCTGCCAAGCTCGAACGACTGAGGATCTGACGGGTGAGGTAGCCGTCATCACGGGCGGATCACGCGGGCTTGGATTTCTGCTGGCGCGCGACTTCGCCCGCGCCGGCTGCCGGGTCGCCATCTGTGCCCGCGATTCCGCGGAACTGGATCGCGCTCGTGCCAAACTGGCGGCGGAGGGCGCGGAGGTGTTCACTCACGTCTGCGATGTCTCCCAGCGGTCGCAGGTCGAGGCCATGATCGACGCGGTCAGCGGCCACTACGGCCAGATCGATATCCTGGTGAACAACGCGGGTATCATCCAGGTCGGCCCGCTGGAGAGCATGACGCTGGCCGACTTCGAGGAAGCCATGAACGTGATGTTCTGGGGCATGCTCTATGCCATCTGGGCCGTGCTACCTCAAATGCGCCGGCGGCACAGTGGCCGGATCGTCAATATCACCTCCGTCGGCGGGAAGATCAGTCCGCCGCATCTGATCCCCTACAGTGCGGCCAAGTTCGCGGCCGTAGGTCTCTCCGAGGGGTTGCATGCCGAGCTAGCCCGCGACGGCATCACCGTGACCACCATCGCTCCGGGGTTGATGCGCACCGGCTCGCACACGCAGGCGTTCTTCAAAGCGCCCATGGAGGGTGAGTACACCTGGTTCGCACTGGGCGCCAGTCTCCCAGGCATCTCCATGGACGCCGAGCGCGCCGCCGACCAGATTGTGATGGCTACCCGCAACGGCGAGGCGGAGCGTATCCTCTCCACCCCGGCCGTCCTTGCGGCTCGCTTCCACGGCCTGTTCCCCGGCGCCACGGCCGATATACTGGCGCTGGTAAACCGGCTTCTGCCCCGACCCGATTCGACGGATACATCGCGGGCCCGAGGCAAGGAGGTGGCGCGGCATCTCGGGTCGCACTGGCTGAAGGCGGCAACCACCTTCGGGAGGTCGGCGGCCAGGCGGTTTAACGAGTAGGAGAGAGGTTTTGCTGGAATCAGAAGCTATTTGACTAACCACCGTGGTAAATCACCTGGACCACATCGTAGATCACCACGAGCGGCGGTTCTCTACTCTGGCGTCTCTTGATCGAGGAGCGGGGCAGGCCTCATCTCAGTTGATGCCGGGTATCCCCGGCATGCCCGGAATCAGGCTGTACGCGGACTCGTACAGCAGCAGAATATTGAGCGATAGAATGGCGGCGGCGACGATACTTGCGATCCAGGTGGTGCTAATCCAGTTGACGAGATTCCCCATCAGATCCCGACGCCGCGTGAAGTAGATCAGCGCGATGACGGGGATGGGCAGCACCATGCTGAGGACGACCTGGCTCCAGAAGAGACTCTGCGTGGGATTGAGCCCGATGTAGACGATTACCACGGTGGGGATCATGGTAATGACCCTCCGGAACCAGAGCGGGATGCTAAATCCGACGAATCCTTGCATGATGATCTGTCCCGCCATGGTGCCGACTGCCGAGCTGGAGAGGCCGGACGCCAGGAGGGAGATAGCGAAGACAGTACTCGCGGTTGGGCCGAGCAGAGGCGTCAGCGTGTGATACGCCGTCGGGATGTCGGCGACATTGGTCATGCCGTGCTTATAAAACGTCGCTGCAGCCATGTAGAGCATCGCCATATTGATGAGGCCGGCCAGGCCAAGGGCGATGAGGATTTCCGGGATGGTGAAGTGGAAGATGCGCTTGGCCTCGGCCTCGCTCCGCGGGACGATCCGATTCTGGGTGAGGGCGGAGTGCAGATAGACCACATGCGGCATGACGGTCGCCCCGATAATGCCGACGATGGGGATGATGCTGCTCCCACCCAGATAGGGCACCACACTGTGGTACGCCACCAGCCCCCAAGCCGGCTTTGACAAGAAGGTTTCAATGACGTAGCTCACCGCGATCACGCCCACCAACGCGCCGATGAGGGACTCGATCGGCCGCACCCCGTAGCGCTGTAGTGTCAGGATGCCATATGTGGCAAACGCCGTAATGATGACGCCAATGCGCAGGTCGATGTGAAAGAGGAGATTGAGACCGAGCGTGGCCCCCAGGAACTCGGCGATGTCGGTCGCCATGGCCGCGACTTCGGAGAGGACCCACATGGGGTAGACCAGACGCTTCGAGAAGTGCTGGCCGCAGAGCTCGGCCAGATTCTGACCGGTGGCGATTCCGAGCTTGGCGGAGAGCGTCTGAATGAGCATGGCCATGAGATTGGCCATGACGATGCTCCACAGCAGGCGATACCCGAATTGGCTGCCGCCCTGGATGTTGGTAGCGAAGTTACCTGGATCGATGTAGGCGATCGAGGCGATAAAGGCAGGCCCGAAGAAGGGCAAGAGTCGGAGCAGAGTGCGGTTCTGACTGTCGAGTGCCGCCCGCCCGGCCGCCACGACTCCCGCCTCTTCCGGAAGGGTCTCGAGCGAGATTTCGTCGGTCGGCGGAGTCTGATAGTTTCGCATCCCCTACTCCTCCTCGGCCTCACAAAAACTCGTAGCCTCGGTGGTCGTCGCGACCACGCGGCGCCGGCCGTGAGCACGCGTGAGATCCTCCTCGGTCATGGCGGCGTCCGCCGGATCAGTTGCCATTCGTTTGCCGTCTCATTTTTAGTCTCCTCTATATTCTAAATGAGACTACCACAGTCCTTCGACGTCTTCCAAGCTGCAGGCACGAGGCGAAATTTTCGCCATGTTTCATTTCATTATTTGTCTTGACTTATGGCACTGCAACGTTTAATATTTAGGTATATCTAATAGGCGAGGGTGGAATCGGTGATGTCTCCGCAATCGGCTGCTGAGCAGGACTACTTGAAGCAGATCTATTTGCTTCAGCAGGACACCGGTCACGCGACCACGCAGATGCTGGCGGATCGGCTGGGCGTGAAACCGCCCTCGGTAACGGCGATGATCAAGCACCTGGCCGAGAGCGTGGATGGCCCCCTGGTGCGGCATAGGCCGTACCACGGCGTTCAATTAACCCAGCGCGGCATGACCGTCGCCATCGAGATGTTGCGCCACCATCGACTCATCGAGACGTTCCTTGCTGAGCTATTGGGAGTGCCATGGCATCAGGTTCATGAAGAGGCTGAGCGCCTTGAGCACGTGCTCTCTGAGGATCTGGAGGACCGTATTGCCGCCAAGCTTGGCAACCCGAACTTCGACCCGCATGGCGATCCCATTCCGAGCCGCGACGGCTTGATGCCCACCCGCACCTTGATCCACCTAACAGGACTTTCCCCCGAAGCCTCGGGCACCGTCGCCCGCATCGAGCAGCAGGAGGAGCCGATCCTCGAGTACCTCGCCTCGCTTGGGCTGATCCTCGATGCCCGCGTCACCCTGGAGAGTATCGCCCCCTTTGGTGGCGTTGTCACGGTGCGGGTTGGCTGGTCGGACGACGAGCGTACCCACGCGATCGGCGGCGAACTCGCTGAACGCATTCTCGTCGCCCCCTTGCCGACGACGTTGCAGCGAAGCGAGGCGGGGAAGAGCATAGATGGCGTTGACCGTGCCGGGCACGCCGTGACCGTAACGACCTCTGGGGAGTGATCCATGTATGCCTTGATTGATAGCATTGACCGTAATACGGGTGACGATGTACTCATCACCGTTATTCACACGCTTCCGGGCCGGCTGCGATTTCATCTCTCGGAATGGCCGACCGGCGGTGCGGAGTTCATCGAAGAGATCGTGGTACGGGTACGGGGGGTGCGGAGCGTCCGGGCGAACCAGGTGACCGGCAACGTGTTGGTGCACTACTACACAGCATTTATCGATCAGCAGAGCCTGTTACCCGCGGTTCACGCTGCTCTGCTCTTCGCACCTTCCCGTATCCAGGCACGAGCGGAGGTGGGGACCAACCTGCCAATGGCGGATGGGACGCTGGATTCAATCCGATTGGTTCTGCCCATCGTGCATCTGGTCTACTCATGTAGCCCGTTGGGCGTCGCCATGCATGTGGCTGAGATCGGGTGGGCGATCAAAGGCAAACGAGTCGGTCGGGGGGCGATGCCAGCCCTGCACCTGATCTGCTGCTTTAGTCCGCTCAGTCTCCTGCTTCACCTGAGCGAACTCGCCTGGGCGTTGGCTCCCTTCGTGCCGCCACGCGAGACGAGTAGACCTATCCCTATTGCTCCAGCGGCCAGACGGGTTAATGAATAGGCGCGAGGTTTCACTGAAAGTTGTCGCCCTGGAAACGCGGCAAATTGCGGCGAAAGTCGTCGGGCGCCCTCTGGCTGCAACCGTTCGAGATCTTCAGTCAATCTTGGAGAACGGTGACGTACGATCACCGCGGAACGGGCCTGACGACAAGCGTTCCCGACGACATTACCTGGCAGGGGCTGGTGGACGACCTGTTCGCGGTCATGGACGCACTGGAGATTGAAACGTGCGTCCTCACTGGGGAGTCATCCGGTGTGCTCGTCGCGCTCGGAGCCTACTTCGCCCACCCCGATCGCTTCGACGGGCTGGTGCTGGTCGACGGGTATCCAGGCTCATCTGCCGGTCGGTCAAACGACGAGCGCCTCACAGCCATGCGCCTTGACTGGCCCCGCTACTGGAGCGACTTTGTCGACAATTGCGTCACGGAGCCGGACGTCGATCATATCCGACGCTGGGCGCGTCGCATTGGAGCGCGGTCGGATAGTGAGAATGGAGCGCGGCTCTCCACGCTCTCTGGTGGAATAAGCTTCCAGGACCGCCTTGCGGAAGTTGCTGTTCCAACCCTGGTGATCCACGGCTCAGACGACAAAATCGTCCCGCTGGATGGGGGTCGAGCCCTCGCTGCCGGCATTCCAGACAGTAAGCTCGTGATCATTGAAGGATCTGGACATGTTCCCACCATGACCTTCCCGGTTCAGATTGCAGACGTGATTAATGCATTCTTTGCGTCCACACCCGGTTGATGCTGCCAGCCTCTGCCTTCTGGTGTCCGGGACTAAGAACTCTATCAGCAAACGGACTTCGGATACACAGCTCTCGGATTGATTGGATGGGCGCCACAAGTGCTACAAGGTTGGGACTGCTACTGTGATTTTGTACCACGGGGCGGACCTCAGCCGCCCGTGATCCGTCTACCTGGCTACATCGAGCTCCATATCGCTACGTAATAGGAACAGAAGTATGACTGTTGAGCCGCGCGTCTCTACCGGGACCGATTTCTATCTCATGGACGAGCTACTCACCGCTGAGGAGCGCTCGATCCGGGACCGGGTGCGTGCCTTTGCCGAGCGCGAGGTTATTCCAATCATCAACGACTATTGGGAACGCGCGGAGTTTCCGTTCGAGTTGATCCCCAAGTTGGCGGCGTTGAACATCGCGGGGGGCAGTATCCAGGGCTACGGCTGCCCAGGAATGAGCGCCGTGGCCACGGGGTTAGTCGCTCTGGAGCTAGCGCGGGGCGATGCCAGCGTGACTACTTTCTTTGGCGTACACTCGGGCCTGGCCATGACGTCGATTGGCATGCTGGGCTCGGAGGAGCAACGGCAGCGCTGGCTGCCGCCCATGGCGCGGATGAATCTGATCGGCGCGTTTGCACTCACCGAGCCTCGGCATGGCTCGGATGCGGTGGCCCTGGAGAGCAGTGCGCGGCGGGACGGCGACGAGTACGTGCTGAACGGCGACAAGCGTTGGATTGGCAACGCCTCCTTTGCCGACCTAATCATCGTCTGGGCACGGGACGAAGACGGCCAGGTTGGTGGCTTCGTGGTGGAAAAGGGCACGCCGGGCTTCGAGGCGCAGGTGATCACCGGCAAAAACTCGAAGCGCGCCGTCTGGCAGGCGGATATCACCCTTCGTAACGTGCGGGTGCCGGTAGAAAATCGCCTGGAACGGTCTCGATCGTTCAAGAACACGGCCGAGGTGCTGACCGCCACCCGCTATGGCGTGGCCTGGGAGGCGATCGGCCACGCCATAGCCGGCTATGAAGCGGCACTTGCCTATACCAAAGAACGCGAGCAGTTCGGCAAGCCGCTGGCGAGCTTCCAGTTGGTACAGAGCAAGCTGGCCACCATGCTGGCCGAAATCACCAGCATGCAGTTCCTCTGTCTGCGCCTCAGCCAACTGGCCGCCGAGCACCAGCTCACGCCCGGCATGGCCTCGCTGGCCAAGATGAACAACGCCCGGAAAGCGCGACAGATCGTGGCCGATGCGCGCGACCTGCTGGGAGGCAATGGCATCCTGCTGGAGAACCATGTGGCTCGCCACCAGGCTGATATGGAAGCGGTCTTCACCTACGAAGGCACGGACCACGTGCAGACGCTGATCCTGGGGCGGGAGATCACCGGACTGAGCGCCATCACGTGAGCATGGAGGACGGGTGCCTGCACCTCGATGCACCCTCACCCCCGGCCCCCTCTCCCGCCCGCGGGCGGAGGGGGAGTTCTTTTTGCGAGGTCGGCGGCGAAAGAACTGCCTTCTCCTGCGGGCGAGGGGCTGGGGGTGAGGGTGCGAGGCTCCTGATCGCTGCTGTCACGCCGAGTACAGCACCCGTCCGTCCAATTCCTCACGCTTCACCCGGCCTTTAGCAAGCAGATGCTCCAGGTGGGCGATGGTCTCCGTCAGCGCCATCCGCCGCTGGAAGGGTTCCAGCCTGGCCCAGCCATCCTTCGCGCCTCGCCAGGTGAGGCGGGCAGCCAGGTGGTAGGCGGTGGCCGGCCGCCTGGTGAGTGTGCCCCGAACGCTGTCCAGCCGTTCGGCATGGTGTTCGAGTAATTGGTCCACCCGGCCCGCCAGATCGCTGAACGGCTTACCATGACCGGGGAGGACGGTGCGTACCGGGAGATACTGCACGGCGCGCAGGGAATCCAGATAGGCGCCCAGCGGATCGGCGGAGCTTTGCACGTGCAGCCCGACATGGGGGCTGATGCGCTGCAGTACATGATCGCTGGAGAGCAACACGCCCGATTCACGGTCGAAGAGACAGATCAGGCCCGCACTATGGCCGGGAGTAAAGATAACCTCGAAGCGGTACGGCTCCCACGTCAGACACTCGCCGCCCTCTAGAAGAACGTCGGGCCGGCGCGTGTCCACCCAGCGAAGCATACTCAGCGAACCCTCCGCCATCGCTGCCAACTCATCCGACGGCACACCGTTGAGCCGCAGCCAGACCTCCATCTCATCGATCAAGGCCCGTGTGTCCGCGTAGCGAGCGCCGACCAATTGCCCATCGAGGCGATGCATCAGGACTCGGGCGCCGGACTCTTCGGCGACCCGACCGGCCAGGCCAAAGTGATCGGGATGGATGTGAGTCACCACGATCTCGCGGATTCCGGCGATACCAGAGCCGAGCGCCCTCAGTTCCGCCTTCAGCGCCTCATAGGCCTCCGGCGTGTTCCAGCCGCAATCGATCAGCCGCACTGCGGCGCCGTCGAGCACGGCGTAGGCGTTCACCGTGCTCAGCCGGCTGTCTGGCAGCGGGATGACCAGGCGATAGATGTGGGGCGCGACCTCTTCCGGCATATGCTCCGATTCTACGTCGGGTGAACACTTCTGCTCGGCACGCCAAAACAGACCGACTTCCTGCGTGATTTCTCTCCCTCACACCGGCAGAAACCCGGGCGTACACCGTGGCACGTCTCGTGCATACAGGTAGGGGCCACGGGGCATGAAGACTGACGCCGTTTAGCACCACCTGTCTACCGGGTGTACCGTGTAAATGTCCCCTATTCCGTACCACCTTTCGCCGCCCCCACGAGGCAGTACACCATGGCCACCACCCGAAGTAATCGAGAGAGCGCTCAAGCATCTGCTGATTCCTGGCAGCACGCACTGTATATCCCGTTGACCATTCTGGCCTGGCTGGCCGTGGCTTTGGTCGCCGGCTGGCTGCTCGGTCACGTGGCGAAGACGGTTCTTACCCTGGTCCTGAGTGGCGTCGTGGCCTTCGCGCTTACCCCCCTGGTCTCCTTGCTCACGCGCTGGTTGCCGCGTATCCTGTCTATTGCCGTTGCCTATATTCTGGGCTTCGCCCTGGTTTTTGGCTTGCTCTCGCTGCTCATCTTTACCGCCGCCTCGCAGGTCACCGACCTGGCTCGAACGCTGCCGGATAAGGCTCACCAGATAAAGCGCCTGGAGCCACAAGTCGTGCGAGTGCTGGGTCCGGTTGGTGTTACCAAGCAGAAATTCAATAGTACGCAGCAAAAGCTCACCGGCCAACTTCAGAATATCGGTGAGGCCGCTGCCAAAGATTCGCTCTCTATCGTATCGACCGTCCTGGGCACGATCATCGACATCATCCTGGTGCTCATCCTGAGTATCTACCTCACGGCGAACGGCTCCCGCATTGGGGTGCGGCTCCGGCAGGAAGCGCCAAATGCCCAGCGGCGGCATATCGTCCTGCTGATCGATATTGTGAACCAGGTGGTGGGTGGATATATCCGCGGGCAGTTGTTGCTGGCGTTGCTCATCGGCACCCTGGTGGGGGTGGGCATGGCCATACTCCACGTGCCCTATCCGGTGCTGCTCGGTGTCCTGGCCTTCTTCATGGAGTTCATCCCGGTTATTGGCGTGCTGGTGTCCGGCAGTGTCTGCGTGGTCATCGCGCTCTTTACGGGATGGGTCACCGCGTTAATCGTGCTGGGCTACTTCGCCTTCGTGCACGTGATCGAGGGCGAGGTGGTGGGGCCGCGTATCATGGCCAAAGCCGTTGGTATCCACCCGGCCACGGCCATCGTCGCCCTGGTCGCAGGCACCGAACTCTTTGGCATTTGGGGCGCACTCTTCGGAGCTCCGCTGGCCGGCCTGGTCCAGGCCATCGGCACGGCGGCCTGGAAAGAGTTCCGGGGTGGCGACCCACGCGCCGTCTTGAACGCGGTAGCCAAGGAGGGCGACCGCGAGGCTGGCGTGGGGCGCATCGCTAGTGACGACGATCCAGCCAAGGTAGCTCCTGGAGGCAGCACGCCGGTCAGTTCTCACGGATAGTCACCGAGGATCGTTCTCATCCAACTCTCACGTGGCACGACCACAATAAGTGGATGCGCTTCAGTGCAAAGGGAAAGGGTACAGTCATGCGATTCATTGATCGTCGTTTGCTCGGCCAGATAGTCCTGGCGGCCTTCCTGCTGGCCACGCCGTTCGCGACCACTGGATGGGTGCATGCCGCCCACGCAGCCACCAACGTGCAGGTGCTGCTGGCTGAAGCGGAGCGCAACACCAATACGGTAAACACGCTTGCGCACGCCGATCAGAACACTGTGACCACGGCAACCATGACCTTGAGGGTGAGTGCGCACGGCGCCGAGGACGAGATTCACAATCGAGAGCAGGATTACGAATCGGTATCGGTCACCGGCCATGGCGCGGGCAACAAAACACGAAACCTGCACTATACCGTCGATATTATCTTTATGAATGGGTTGACGTACTATCGCACGTCGCTGACGCACAACGTATGGGCCAGCCACCCCGGCATGACCTTCCCGGATCCGTATACGGGAGGGTGGAAGCGAGGACGAACCACCGTGTCATTCCCCAAAAGCGTCAAGTTCAAGGAAGTCGGCATGACCGGGGGCCAGACACAGGTTCGAGCGAGCATTGTCCAGCCGGCGCTCGCGGGGACGATCGATCTCTGGATCTCGGGGGGCGCGAAGCCCTACGTCGTGCGTGAAGACGAGAGGTATCATCCCACCAAGGGTAAAGCTGGATCGGCGCATGTGCAGATTTTGTTCGGCCCCTTCAACGCCACCACGGTGATCGAGCCGCCCTCCAAGCTGGGGAGCACCTGAGAGAGTAACCATCTCCAGCGACCTGCCGCTCCGGCACCGAGTCAACCTGTAAACCCGCGTAGCAACCGCGCGGTACGATCGTCGGGCACTGCCATGCAGCAGATAACGGACCTGCTTGCCGTCGCCCCCTATCTCGGACTGTACTGTCGGTACAATTCGGGGACACTGTCACACCGATTGTCCGTCGGCTGAAGTGGCCTACAATTACCCGGCGCAGCCGTCTCGCCATCAACGCCGGCCTCCGGCAAGGAGTTGACATGCCGCTGAACTTTGTCCCGAAGGAACGCCAGTTCTATGCGCTCTTCCGGGAAAATGCCTCGAACCTGGCCGAATCCTTGAAGACCCTGGATGCGCTGCTTAATAGTGCGTCCACCGGGTTCGCGCCCCACGCCGAGACGCTCCGTGACCTCGAACATCGAGCGGACGAGGTGACGCATCGGATCAATCAGGAATTGAACCGGACCTTCATCACGCCCTTCGACCGGGAGGATATCTACGCGCTGGCCGGTGCACTCGACGACATCATCGACCTGGCCGAGGAGACCGCCGATACGATCGTGCTGGATCGGATCGACACTATCACCGCCGAAGCACAGCAGATGGGCGATATTCTGCTGCAGATCGGTGATGAGTTGGTGCGCGCCTTCAATCAACTCGAATCGCGCAAGGAGATGGCGCAACACTGGGTACGCGTCCACGATTTGGAGAATCAGGCCGACCAGGTGACGCGACGGGCCATCGGCCAGCTCTTTCAGACCAGCCAGGATCCCATGTACGTCATCAAGTGGAAGGACGTGTACAGCTTATTGGAGAAAACGGTCGACCGGACCGAGGATGTGGCCAACATTCTCGAGAGCGTAACGATCAAAAATGCATAACACCGCCCTGGTGGTGGTCGTGGTGGCGGTAGCTCTGAGCTTCGACTTCACCAACGGCTTCCATGACACCGCGAACGCCATCGCGACCTCGATATCAACCCATGCCCTCTCACCCCGCGTCGCCGTTCTGCTCTCAGCAGCGATGAACTTTTTGGGCGCATTCATCACCTTGAAAGTGGCCGCTACCATCGGCAGTGGGGTGATCGACCCCAAGACGCACCATATCACGCTGGTGATGATTATCGCGGCCCTCCTGGGCGCGATCGCCTGGAATCTGATCACCTGGTACCTCGGCTTACCGAGCAGCTCATCCCACGCCTTGATTGGTGGCTTGGTAGGGGCAGGTATCGCGGGGTTGGGCTTTTCCGCCATTAGCTGGGGGACGATCATTTCGAAGATGATTATCCCGCTGGTAGCATCACCCATCATCGGATTCGTGCTAGCTTACGCCCTGATGCTGCTCATTTACTGGATTTTCCGCGCCGCCAGGCCACGCCCCGCCAATCGTGGTTTCCGGCTGGCCCAGATTCTGTCGGCGGCCTACGTGTCCCTCAGCCATGGGACCAACGACGCCCAGAAAACCATGGGCATCATCACGCTGGCCTTGATCAGTGGCGGATACCTGAGCTCCAAAACCTTTCAGGTGCCCATCTGGGTAATTCTAGCCGCGGCTTCGGCCATGTCGTTCGGGACCTATGCCGGCGGCTGGCGGATCATCCGTACCATGGGTACCCGCCTGTATAAAATCGAGCCGGCACAGGGGTTCGACGCGCAGACGGTGGCCGCGACCGTCATTCAGGGCGCCAGCTACTTTGGCTTTCCGGTAAGCACGACCCATGTCGTGTCCGGCGCCATCCTGGGGGCGGGGGCCAGCAAGCGCTTTTCGGCCGTGCGCTGGGGTGTTGGGCTGAACATCTTCCTGGCCTGGATCATCACGCTGCCGATGGCTGCCCTGTTTTCAGCTGCCATCTATTTTGTCCTGCAGTTTTTCGGCAAGTAGACCGGGTCGTCCCTACGCCGTCACGTCCCGCTGACTGATGAGAAACAGGGACACGATCACCGGGACCAGGGTATAGATCAGCAGCGCGATAACCGACTCGCCGACGCCGGGCATGCTTTGATCGATGCCAACGTAGCCGCGTGTGAGGCCCTCGGCGGCCAGACGCTGAGGGAGGGCGCCGGTGTAGGTGTTGGGAAAGTGCTCGGCCATCGTTTGCCAGACCCCGCCCAGATGGATAAAAATGCCGCCGACCACCAGCAGCGCCAGGTTCAGGCCAATGCCGATGCCGATGCCGACCGCGCCTGAACGGAAAATGGTGCCGGCGGCATAGGCCAGCAGCAAGTAGAAGGCGTTGACCAGCAGTGTGGCCAGGAAGAGCTTGAGGAGCACGGCGAAAAAGTGCGACGTGAAGACGCTCCCGCTCACAATCGAGTTCCCAGTGGCGGCGGCCACAATGGCGCCCGCCAGACAGGCCAGCAGGACCGTCGCCAGCAGAGCGATCACCACGGCGACCAGGAGGGTTAGCATGGCCGCCAGTACATACTGCACGCGGTTCGGGCGGCGGCTGAGAACCAGGCGGATGGTGCCCCAGCCATACTCATTGCCGGACCAACTGCCTGCCAGAATCGGCCAGAGGAACTGGGCCAGAAAAGTGGTATAGAGCAGCGCAGCCAACCATCCGCGCGGAATGAACAGGTTCGAACGATTGTTTGCGCTGGTCCCACCGCCCCAAAAGAGCAGCGCAATGATGATCAGCAGAATGACCAGCAGCACACGGGGCATCCACCGCTTGCGCAGCTTGAGCCACTCTCCCGATATCAGCTGTATCATGCCTCCTCCTCGCCCGTGACATCCAGGAAATACTGTTCCAGGCTCTGTTCGTAGGGACCAATCTCGGCGGCAAACAGATCGTGTCGGGCCAGGAGTTCGTTCACCTCGGCGGAGCGCTCCAGTGGAGCATTGAGCAGCAGCCGATCGCCCTCACGCGTAATGTCGGTGATCCAGGGAGCAACAGCAAGAAGCGCCTGGGCCTCGCCGGCTCGTGAGATTCGAACCTGAATCCGGTCCCGCGTGCCCAGCAGCGCGCTCACCACGCCCTCGACGACGCGCTTGCCTTGACGGAGGATAATGATGCGATCACACACCTGTTCAATCTCGGAGAGCACGTGGCTTGAGATCAAGATGGTATGCCCCTCACCCTTGAGCCGCTTCAACAGCGTACGCATCTCCACAATACCGGCGGGATCGAGACCGTTGGCCGGCTCGTCCAGAATGAGCAGGTCCGGCTCCGATACCAGCGCGGCGCCCACTGCCAGCCGCTGCTTCATGCCCAACGAGTACGTCTTAAACTTACGCCTGGCTGCGTCGGTTAGATCAATCAGATCGAGAATAGCCGGAATCCGCTCCTCTGGGGTACCGGTGATGCGCGCGACCAGGCGCAGGTTATCGCGTCCCGAGAGATACGGGTAAAAGGTTGGATTCTCGATCACCGAGCCGGTCCGGGCCAGGATGGCCGGGAGGTCGGTCGTGATATCCATCCCCAGCATGTGGGCCGAACCGGCGGTGGGACGCACCAGGCCGAGCAGCATACGCATGGTGGTGGTCTTACCGGCGCCGTTGGGCCCGAGGAAGCCGAAGATCTCGCCATGCTCGACGCGCAGGTCGAGATGGTCGACGGCCGTCAGCCGGCTGTACGACTTGGTCAGTCCCTCGGTTTCGATGGCCGCTACCTCAGTGATGCGCTGCTCCCTATGTCTTGAGCGCCCCGCCGGCGCATCGCTGTATCAATCGTGGCACACTCCCGTTAGCCCGCCATTGTATGTTGCCTGGATGTCGCCTGGCCTACTCATACCCGCACTCTGCTCTTGGCCGCGATCTCCGCTTCATATTCCTCCACACCTTCCACCGCATGCAGCCGGCCATCCGCCAGAACCTCGACGCGCGTGATACCCACCCGTTCCACAAAGTAGCGATCGTGCGAAATCAGCAGCAGCGGTCCCTGATACTGCGCCAGCGCGTCTTCGATGGCCTCCAACGCCGGCAGGTCCAGGTGGCTGGTAGGCTCGTCGAGCAGCAGCAGATTGGCGTCCGAGAGGATCAACATGGCCAGTGCCAGCTTGGAGCGCTGACCGAAGGAGAGCGTGCCAATCGGCTGGAACACCTCATGCCCGGTAAACAGAAACTTGTGCAAATAGGTGCGAGCCTGATCCTCATACATCTCGGTTCGCGAGCGGAAGACCTCGAGCACCGAACGATCGAGTGGCAGCTCTTCACTCTCCTGAGAAAGCAAGCCGGCCCGCACGCTGGGCCCAATCCGAACCGATCCTTCAGATGCCATGTGTCCCGTGACGCAGCGCAGCAGGGTGCTCTTGCCCGACCCATTCTCGCCCATCAACGCCACCCGGTCGCGTCCCCGGATGAGTAAGTCGACGCCGCGTAGCACCTGGTGGTGGTCGTAGCCAGCGTGCAGCTTCGTCACCTCCAGCGCCAGACGCTGGTCGTCGATCGGGTCGCGGCCCAGATCGACCAGATGCAGCCCCCAGCCCCTGGTAGGTTTCTCGATGGTGTTCTCATCAAGCTCGCGCTCCAGCCGGTGCTCACGGGCCTTGGCCTTCTTCGCCACCTTCTTGGCGTAGCGGCGCAGCACGTCGTTGTTGGTGGCGGTCTCCGTGTCGCGAGCCTGTTCCTTGGTACGGCGAATATCCTCCTCGATTTTGGCGATCCGCTCCTGCTGGTCGCGATACGCCGCCAGCCGTTTCTGCTCCTCGCGCAACCGGCCCTCAGCGTACAAGCTGTAATTGCCCGGCCACACGCGAAGCGTGTGCTCCGCGACCGTCAGCTCCAGGATGCTACCCACGGTGCGATCCAGAAAGCGTCGATCGTGCGACACGATCAGGTACGACCGGTCACCCTCGCGTACGAAGCGCTCCAGCCAGAGCAGCGCGGCCAGGTCGAGATAGTTGGTTGGCTCGTCCAGCAGCAGGATCGAGGCGCCGGAGAGGAGCAGCCGGGCCAGCGACAGCTTGGTCTTGGCGCCGCCCGAGAGCGCTCCCACCGGCAGATCGAGATCGACCGCGTCGAGCGCCAGTCCGCTCACGACCTGCTCCAGACGCCCTTCCAATTCGTAGCCACCCCGTTGCTCGAAGGTCTCACGCGAGGCGGCGTACTCGGCCAGCAGCGCGTCCAGCGCGTCTCCCTGCGCCGACGGCATGGCACGCTCCATCTCGGCCAGCCGGCGTTGCAGCTCACCAACGCCGCCGCCACGCAGCAATGACTCCCGGATCGAGAGCTGCAACTCGTCCTGGGGGTACTGAGGTAGATACGCCACGCGGTCGGCCGGATCGATCCACACGCTCCCACGATCGGGACGCAGTTCACCCGCGATCACGCGCAACAGCGTGGACTTGCCCGAGCCATTGGGCCCCACCAGTCCGGCCCGCTCGCCAGTGTTCAACACAAAAGAGACGTCCCGCAACACAGGATCGGCTCCATACGATATCCCCAGAGCACTCACTCGTAACACTGCCCGCTCCTCCTATCAGGAATACAGGCCGCCCGGGAACCGCACAGGGCGCCACGGGCGGCGACGCTCGCCACATGGCCAGGCGGTCTACGGAACAGAAGGTACGCGAGCACCTCAACCGGGGCCGGGCTACAGCATCATCCACTGCACGACTATTCCGCGGTTCCGATCGGAAACCGCGCATCCGTCTAGCCCGCAACCGCCCCAGTTAGCTCGTCAAGTCAGGACCTCCGCAAGGTGTGCCCGAGTGTAGCAAAGGGCCAGCGGACAGTGCGGAGCGAGGACCATACTATGGCATGAAATGAGAAACACCGCTGCCAATAGAGCAGCGGTGTTCCGTGAATCCGGCTGAATGCCGCGTCCCCTGTCGTTAGCAGCCGAACACGAACAGCGGAAGTGGCGCCGAAGGCTTTCTGTTCACCGTGTCGTAAGCGGTGACGGTATCGGCGCCGCAGCCGAGGCTGGGTGAGGTCAATGGATAGGCGAAGTCGCCAGAGTCATCGGTTTTCACCAGAACGGAGTACACGCCGCCGCTCGCGTTTGTAAAGGAGAGCGCGACGAAGTGATCCGGTGTAAAGCCAACGCCGAAGAGCGTGACCACCTGGCCCGCTCCCACCGTGCCGAAATTTGTGAACAGCAGTCGCACGCTGCTGATCGGGGTGGTTATGGGCGACGTCACTGTCACCGTAAAGAACGGCGCCGAAATGCCTGTGGTCAAATCGTAGGCGGTGACGTACTCAAATCCTATTCCGTTCAGCGACGAAATGCCGAGCGACACGGCGAACGAACCCGCGCCATCGGTCGGCACCGTGAACGAGCTAAATGTACCGTCCGGAAGCTGATAGTACACGTAGGCGAAGTTGTTGGGGGTAAAGCCGGTACCGAGCACGGTCGGGGTGCTTCCCTGGGAAACCACTGACGGTGTCACAGTCACAGTGGGGCCGGAAAAGAGCAGGTTTGCATGGGTAGCTGGAGCCAGGACGCTGCTGCCCAGCAGCGAGAGCAGGGCAAAGGTACAGACGAAAAGAATACGACGCACAGACAATCTCCTTATATACCGGTGAGTGGGGTGTAGAGCGACAATGATCCGGTCTGCCCTCCTTGGTATCTCAGCCTGCCTTCGCCGGATCGAGACGGCATACCTCATTTTTCTGATCCCTTCTACCCAGCACAGTAGCAGGGAACATGCGCTCTGCTCAATAGTACGTCCGATCACACCTCCGTGGTCCAAACAGACAGCCTCACCGGCCGGATGGCGACGAGGCTGTCGGTCCATTGATCTCCCCCTAGGACGGGATGGTCGGTGTCACCTTGGGCGGTGGACCGGAGGGAGGCGGGAGAACCCCCGTGTGCCCGGGCACGGGCCGGCTTGGCGGGGATTGGCCGGCCGTTAGCTATACCGCGCTACTTCCCCACGTGTGACATCGAACCTGTCAAGCCCCGAAAATAGGGAAAGGCGCCATTCAGCAGGTAGCTGAGAGTGCGCCGCGTGGGGTTAGCTGAGCCGCGTGCGGTGGTGCGGGGCGGTCCAGTCCATGGCCGGGCCTTTGGGCACGATTCGGGTGGGATTGATGGCGTCGTGGGTGCAGTAGTAGTGGCGCTTGATGTGGTCGAAGTTGACTGTCTGGCCGAAATCGGGACGCTGATAGAGGTCCCGTGCGTAGGCCCAGAGATTCGGATAGTCCACCAGACGCCGCAGATTGCACTTGAAGTGGCCGTAGTACACGGCATCGAACCGCACCAGGGTCGGGAACAGCCGGATGTCGGCCTCCGTGAGCTGCTCGCCCACCAGGTAGCGCTGTTGCGACAGCCGCTCCTCCAACCAGTCGAGCCGGGAAAAGAGCGCATCAAAGGCCTGTTCGTAGGCGCTCTGCGTGGTGGCAAAGCCACAGCGGTACACGCCGTCGTTGACATCGTTGTAGATCAGAGCTGCGACCTGGTCGATCTCGGCGCGTAGCTGCGCTGGATAGAGATCGACCGCCGGATCGGCATAGGCGCCGAACTCGGTCTCGAACATGATGGTGATATCAGGATAGTTGTTGGTAATCAGGCGGCCGGTCTGGCGGTCCCAGATGCAGGGAACCGTGTAGCGACCGGTGTAGGAGGGATCGGTAGCCAGGTAGGCTTCGGCGAGGAACTGGAAGCCGTTGACCGGATCGCTGCTGTATCCGGGACCATCGCGGAAGGCCCAGCCGCGGTCGTCGCGAATCGGATCGACCACGGACATCGAGATCACATCCTCCAGTTTGAGCAGCCGTCGCACGATGATCGAGCGATGCGCCCAGGGGCAGGCCAGCGAGACATAGAGGTGATAGCGTCCCGGCTCGGCCAGGAACCCGGACGAGCCATCGGCGGTGATGCGGTCGCGGATGGTGTAGCGCTGGCGGACAAAGGCGCCCTCGTCGTTGGTCTCGCTGGCAAATTGGGCGGTTTGGACGGCAGTGCTCATCGAGTCGGACCTTTCGGTGTGTGGAGGGAGGGGGATAGTTCAGGCAAGAGATAATCCATTCATGATTCGTTGCGCTTTTGCCGCCTCTGACGGCGGTAGAGGACAAGACCCGCAAGCAGGGGGGCACTGAGCCACACGGGAGCGAGCGCCAGCATCCCAATCGCGAGTCGCGACTGTAGCCTGGCGATGCGCTTCGGCATGCGTGCTTCCCTTCCGGTGCGGTACTTTCAGAGTGCTGCCTAACTATACGGGTCCGTCGAATCTGACAGGCAAGTACAGCTCGGGCTGCAAGGTCTTGCAGTGAAAGACGGTTGACTGAAGCGGCTCTCAGGCCGAAGTACGACGCGGCGCCCGTAGCCCGGCCGTCCTGGCCGGGACTGGCCCGCAGGCCAGCACTGACGGCTCTGTGAGTGGCTTGTCCCTAGCGCCGCAGGCCTGGACAGGCAGCCCCGCGGCGCTGGGGATTTCAGCTTCCACTGCGATGCCGGTGCAAGACGGATGTCCGTCCGCGATTCTCTCAAGTAACCGGAACATCCACTAGCCCGCAATCCACACACCTTTCTCTAGCCCGTTGGATTCGCGTCCGCGAGGTAGTGAAAAAATAGGAAGTGTCCGGTCTGCGCATCGATAAACACGAGGAAGTACCGAACCGGGATCTCCTTGCTTCCCGGCGGGCCGGAGACCGTGGCCATGGGCGGTGTGATTGACACAACCCAGCAGAGGCTCCCTGTATCAGGCAAGGTGTAGGGAGTGAGGACGTGGGCGAGCACGTCATCACGAAGCTGGCTGCCGGGGAACTGGGAAAGCGCTGTATGCACAGCCGCTTCTTGGGTCACGGCCGCAATCTCGAGCGGAGTTTGGAGTGTAATTCTGAACAGAGCTAGATTCTCAGCCGAGACACCGTTCAGAGACGGAGGGGTGGGAGTGGCATAGGCGCTCATCGAAGCTCCCCCACAGAGGAACAGTGCAGCCAGGAGGCTGGCAATTCCCCCATTTTATGGGACATGACCAGTGGAGGTTTTTGAGATGCTCGCACTTCATGTCTGCCTACTCCTACACAGGGCTGCCAGGATTGAAATCCATGGATATGATGAGGAGTTAGGAAAGGTAAAGATGCCGCGAGAGGATCATTTCGAGCGATATTACCCTGGCCCTGAAAGCCTGGCAAGGGCACAAGGGGCATGCGGAAGGTGGGGAGTGCTTTGTCTGCTCCATCGTTACCCAGCGGAATAGAGGGGAGTTGCCAGTCCAGGTCGTCTACGAGGACGATTCGACGATCGTCTTTCTCGACCCCTATCCCCGGCGCTATGGATATTGTCTCGTTGCCGTCTCCATCACGTCCGTGAAGGAGACCTGCGTTTCGTGAAACCGAAGCCATGCAACATCACCGCCCGAAGGACTCTTGCCGATGCTCTCGATGGATCACCATGGACGGCGATGGCGGTCCATCTCCTCCGCCGTGACTTCTGTACCGCATATGTCGAAGGTGACCCATCGTCACCGAGCGCGGCCGTTGTGTTCTGGTCTGCCCCTTTATCATCCGCCCCAGAGCGGGCGATTGCCTTCGGTCCCGATATCGAGACGCTCTGGTCTCTCCTGCGAGCCATTGGTCGCTGGAACGCGGTCGGCATCCACGAGGAGCACGCACAGATCATGAGAGCGTTGATGGAACGTGATTTGGGGAGCCCGGTCAAGATTCAGAGGCACAATTACCATGTTCTGGCGGAGCCGGCCAAAATCTTTACCCATGACCTCGTCCGGCGTCTCACGGAGGCAGACATCGACCTGATCCAGGATGCGCCGCCGTTTCTCCAGCAGGGACGCTTGTTTGGCGGAGCACGCAAGCTCCTGCAAGAGGGCATCTTTGCCGGGGCGATTGAGTCGGGGACGCTGGTTGCCACTGCCCATACGGCCACGTTAACGGAGGAGTATGCCGAGCTTGGGGTCGCGACCCTGGCACGATATCGACGGCAGGGCATTGCTGCCGCGGCAGCGTCGCTCGTCTGCCGGGAGGTTCAAGCTACCGGCCGCATACCGATATGGGATTGTGCCGAGGACAACGAGCCCTCAGCCCGCCTCGCGCAGAAGCAGGGGTTCGTGCCAATTGGCACGCGCGTCGACCTCATTCCTGTCCGGAAGGAGCCATTCGGTTAGCTGGCTCTTTAAACCGGGACACGAGGGCCGCTGCCGTCTCACGAAACTGTAGTGCACCCCATTCCCCTGACCCGCAGCGCCGACCGCGTACTATGGACCAGGACGGAGGAATCGCGCCATGGCAGCTCAATCCCCAACCACGCTCTCTGATCGGGGCGTGCTCGAATCGGTCAACATCGGTAGTCCGCGCCCAATCAGCCACCGCGGGCGGACGGAGATGACCAGTATCTGGAAGTCGCCGGCGCCGGGTCGCGTATCGGTGCGCGGCGTGAACGTGGCGGGCGACGTGCAATCCGACCCGCGCCATCATGGCGGGCCAGATAAGGCGGTGTATGCTTACGGCTGTGCCGATTTCGAGTGGTGGGCGGAGGAGTTGGGGCGGTCGCTCGAACCCGGCGCCTTTGGCGAGAACCTGACCGTGCGCGGCATCGCCGTGAGCGAGGCGGTGGTGGGCGAGCGCTGGCGCGTCGGTACGGTGGTGCTGGAGGTAGCCCAGCCCCGGATCCCCTGCTTCAAACTGGGCATTCGGATGGGCGACCCGCGCTTTGTAAGACGGTTTGCCAGGGCGCATCGGCCGGGAGCGTACCTGCGGATCGTGCAGGAGGGTGAGCTGGCGGCCGGCGATCCGGTCGAGGTGATCCACCGGCCGGGGCATGGCGTGACGGTGGCCGACGCTGCCCGTGCTCAGATGGGCGACCGCGCCGCCCTGGCGCGACTACCCGCGGTGCCCGAGCTTCCCGAACGATGGCGGGAATGGGCACGCGACCAGTTGGCTGGCAAGGGGCGCGACACGACCGGGCTGTGAGGTAGCGATTGTGGGCGGACGATCGTGCCCGTACCCCATTCGGGGCACAAGCGGCGTGTATTCACTCACGGCATCGTGGAGGGGAAGAGTGTCCGTCGTGGCGCGCGTTCCCCCCCTCCCCCTCCGCTGATAGGGGTAGGTATAGCACATGTCGCGTCATAGAGGCGCTGTCCCTTGTGGATGGCCATCCGACAAGGCACAACATCCAGGCGGATCGTCCGCCGTTCAGCGCATACCTACCCCTGTCAGCTCCCCCTCCGGGGGTAAACAAGGGGTGGTACGGTGTTTGACATTACGGAACTCCAGGATGAATGGTGATGCTGAGGACATACGGGGGCACAGGCCAGGGCTCGGGAACCAACCAGAGGCAGCGCCAGCGGGTACCACA
>JAABUH010001287.1_pt1 | contig 29177 bp, 29 predicted proteins | sample 5559121 | NCBI WGS metagenome assembly JAABUH01 (sample SAMN10711871, study PRJNA513364) | rock metagenome | isolation source: Antarctica rocks | place: Antarctica: Victoria Land, Battleship Promontory nord | collected 2015-12-28
TTCATCAACAAGATCTTGCTCACTTTATTCAAGTGTGTGCTTTTTTAAGAAACTCAACTTTCAAGACATAATAATAATTAAATCAGAATCATTCTCATCTTAAAGACTTTCTATCTTTCATCACAATCAAATAACATTCTCTATTCAAGCTGCGATCATCAAGATCAATCTTTCAGCTTCAACTTACATCAGTCTAGAATTTTACATTCTGCAACATTATCTTACTTTCTATCTTTCATCACAATCAGATAACAATCTCAATTCAAGCTGCAATCATTAAGATCAATCTTTCAACTTTAACTTACATCAGTTTAGAATTTTACATTCTGCAACTTTATTTCACTTTCTATCTCTCATCACAATCAGATAACAATCTCAATTCAAGTTGCAACTGTCAAGATTAATCATTCAGTTTAAATTCACATCAATATAGAATTCAACATTTTGCAATCTCATTTCATTTTATCATTGTACATTTTACAATCTCACTGCTTCTTATTGCTTCTTCACATTTAACAGCTTAACATCATCTCACATCATTATTTTACATCTTTCAACAAACATCTCATCATGATGTTCAAAGAAAAGTTCAAAGCGACATCAACAGATAAAGATGCAATGACTAATGTCATGTATCACACATCTCAAGCGATGAAGCTTGAGAATGACAATTTCACTACTTTCATTTTGAATGATGAAAAGATGATGCAGAAAGCGAATTTAGCTGAGCATCAAAGCATCAGATCTGTCATCTTTCAAGCTAAGATTATTTTTGAAATCAATAAAGTAGTTGAATCAGCAATTAATGCATTCAATTCTTTGAATGAAAATCTTTACATTACTTGCAAGATTGTGACGAAGATCTTGATGAACTGAACATTCAGCATTCGCTTCGACATTAAATTACATCAAGTCACATCATCATTATTCAAAAGCTGTTTTTTTGTTCACGACATTTTAAATAACTGAGTCTTTCGCTTACATTCAAATTCTGACATTCGCGAAATTATCATTGTAAACTATTTAAACATGTCTTTATCACATACTTTTTATTTCAAATTCATGTTTTTCACATACAACATTGATGATTCAAAGATCAAGAATCTGCATCAAGATGAATGAATGACTTTTCTTGAATTTATCTTCAGATTGATCTCAACTCATACTTAGTTAATTCTGCTTAAGAATCATGAAGATTCATCAATTCTTCAGAATATAAAGAACACACTCAAAAAAGTCTTTGATTTGTCAGAAGATTGCACAGTCAAACTGAAGATCTTCATCTTGATGATTAAACAAGATACATTTCTGAATCAGTATTGAAAATTCAACAGTAGCATCAGAATAAAGTGAGACTTTTCAGTGTTCAACATGTGATTCAGTCAGTCTAAAAATCACAAGCATATCATTCAAGTAAAACAAGTGACTTCAAAGAAGAATCATTCGACTATTTATCTATCATATCGACGCACTTATTGCAATGATAAAAAGTGCTGACTTATCAAAGATTTCTTTAGACTACAGTTAATGAAGACACAGCGAGCACTAATTGTGAAGACTCAGACATTGCTCTGCGAGTTGCATGCACTCATCACATTCATGAAAACAGACAAGAAGTATGTTGATTTGCTGCGTCTTTTTGATTGCTTCAACTATCAATTTGACTTGAAGAATCACTTTGAAGTGCAGATCAATGATAACAAGTGAACTGCTATCATTCTTGTCAAATTGTTTATTTTCTTCAACATGATAAATGTGAGCATAGCTCTTCATCACTTTCTCATCAAGACAGATTGAAGCTTGATTGAGTTGAAGTTGATGTTTGATCTTCGTGAGCATAAGTGACAGAATGATGATAAACAAGTACTTCAATATTGTCTTTTCAATACATCAAATGTGATCTCAGTTCATTCAATCATATCTGACAAGCTTAACAAAATCAAAATAGTGACAATCAGAATTCTTAATTCTGCTCATATTGATGAGAAATATTATGAATACAACGATTACTTTCGCGATATTATACTGAGTCAGAATCTTCATATCAAATTCACATCAATTCTTTTTGAAGACTTGAATCTTTTAATTACTCTTGCTGAGTGAAATATTGAGCTGAATAAGTCTCAAATGTTGATCATGCAATATTTTCAAAATCTTTCTAATAATTTTGATCTTATCAAGAAATTCTTTGAAATCAAAAAGACACTGATGAATGTTGTTATCATAATGTTACTTTTAAAACTAAGTAAGAAAGTCAAAGTGCTGAGTTCGTTCAACAATATAGCTGATACATTCATTCTTAAACTGAATAAATAGCTTCAACGACTGAAAAACAAAAACATCATTCTGATGAATAAGAAGATCATTCGTTTTCACTCGCAGTTCATTGAACATCAGATAGTCGCTCAAGACAGTTGCACATCTCACTCAGTAAACAATGATTTCGCTCAACAACGATGAAATGTCTTTCACGAGTTATCTGATGTCTTCTATGATCAGCTGACACATTGAATTATCGATCAGAGCAAAAAGACTCTACATGATATTAAAGATCATCAATACAAATTGCATCAAATCAGTCTTAACACTTTGCTTCTAAAAGTCATGAGTTTGAGCAATTGTTCAATGAATAAGACGCAATCTCAGAGTCAACAGAGTGAACAGAATGACAAGCAGCATAAGACACAAGATTCTTTAATTGTACAAATCAACAATGAAGAAGTCAATATGACTTACGAAGATTTCAAGAGCGACGAGAATTCAATCAATATGAATTACGAAGATCTTAATTCTTATGTCACACGTCAACTTTTGAAGCGAGATCACGAATTTAAACGTCATATGCTTCAGAGAATTATCAATGTCAAGCTCAATAAAATGAACAATGAGACTGAGCGTGACGCTGTTATTAAGACTTTCTGCTCATACTTTCAAAGAATCGAGATGAGAAAAACTCTTGACATGAAAGATCAAGAATTCTTTCAGCGCATTGAGATTGAGTTAAGTGTGAATATTCTTGAGCATTACGTGAGCGCTGTTGTCTGCAAGCTGATCAACTTCGACACTACTATGCTAAAAAAATTCAAAGAAGATTATACTGTTGTTCAGAAAGTCATAAGAGTTGAGAATGTAAAAATCTTTATTATTATGATTCACAGCAACGATTCAATGCATATGTTTGATGATAATGAGCAACTTCGATCAATGAAAGAAGACATCAAGAATAATTGCTTCATGCATTACATAAACAGAAGTTTATTTGAACATTTGATTATGCTTGAATACTTTCATATGCTTCTCATTGAACAGTATCGCGCAATTCTCATCATAGATGACATTGTATTCACTGTCTGATACAAAGCTCAGATGCAGTTCTCAGTTGACTCTTCACTTCAACTCAATATGATTATCATAATCATTGTATTGAAGAGCTTTTGCAAAATAGAATGATCATTGACATTTCTTAACGTTAATGAGATCGACATAAGAATCAGTGCATCTCAGTTCAAGCAGAATGAGATTGAAGTCATTGTAGCAATTGAGCTAGTCAAGATCTACACTGAAGTTGAAATATCTGTCAAGAACATCATCATTCTCACAGAATATATTGCACAAGTTCAGCTATTGAAGAGAAGCTTAGTCTCAGATTCGAAAGTTTGAAATGTTAAAGTGTACATGATTAATTCTTTTTAAGACGAAGAAGCTTCTGTCATCATTTTATGTATGATGAGAATCAAGAAACTTGACTTCATGTCTTAATTCAATCGTCTTCTGACTGTCTGTAATCATGCTTGCAACTCATTTGTTGTGTTATGTAATTATGATGAACTTCAACACAATTACGCTTGCAATCTACACATGATACAACATGTTTAAAATCTGTTCTTGATCAACAAAGTCTATAAAAAATACTTTAGTCAATAAGAATTCATCGATTTCATGAAAACAAAGTGTTAATTTCAAGAGCAAGAATCACAATGAAATGAAGATGAAGCTTAATACACAAGCGAAGATCAAGCAACAAATTCTTCAGAAGAGTAAGAGCATCATCAGAATGTGAGCAAAGATTAAGTAACAAACTTCTCAGAAGAGCAAAAGCATCATTAGAACATAAGCGAAGATCAAGTAATAAACTTTGCAGAAGAGCAAGAGCATCATCAAGATGCAAGTGAAGATCAAGTAACAAATTCTGCAAAAGAGTAAGAACATCATTAAGATGCAAGTGAAGATCAAGCAACAAATTTTGCAAAAGAGCAAAAGCATCATCAGAATGCAAGTGAAGATCAAGTAATAAACTTTGCAGAAGAGCAAGAACATCATCAGAACATAAGCGAAGATCAAGCAATAAACTCTGCAGAAGAACAAGAGCATCATCAGAATGCAAGCGAAGATCAAGTAATAAACTTTGCAGAAGAGTAAGAGCATCATTAAGACGTGAACGAAGCTTTTGCAGCAAATTTCGCAGAAGAACAAGTATTGTAAGAATATAGATTTGATCAAGAAACAGTATTCATTGATTGATAAACATGTTTCACAGAAGACGACATTCTTTTTCGATGTTTAAATTCTTTGTCTGTTGCTAGTTCAAGTCTGTTAAAGAGTTTGAAATATTGATCACTGTGTAATACACACTGAAATACAGACATAACAACTTGCAGATATAATACACTTCAATCAACAATAAACTAGCTTAGTCTTTAAGTTGTTATGCGCATCATGTGAGCGCAGATCTTCAACATAAGTTAAAGTAAATATATTATGTTTCAACTTCTACAGTATCACATTCACTGCATGTAACACAACTTAATCTTTCATTCATCTGCTCATCATACTCAATGTGAGTCTTTCAATTTACTTTCATAATCACATAAGATCATGATTTAACATCATATATCTCTTTCAACAAGCATCATCATCAAGATTGAGATATGTTCATTGAACTTAATTTCAGTTGATTGAATCTGCATATTTAACATCAGTCGAGTACGCGTCTAGTTTATTACGTCAACTCATCTCACATAGTTGAATAGCAGCATTAATATTTCATCATCATCATTTATCTTATCGAACTGATTTTATTGACTCATCATAATGACTAGCTTACGTCTCAAAAAGAATATCACTATCAGATATCAGAATTCTCAACTTGATGATGAGTGTTCAACTTTCAGAAACATGACAAAGATTCTTAAAATCTTAAACATTGATAAATATCAGCTGAAGAATTTAACAAATCAAGCTGAGCAATGAATTGAAAAGCACACATTTACACTCAAGCACATCAGATCTAATGAGAAGTCAGCTATCATTGATGAGCAATTAACATTGTTTCTGTACAAGATTAATACATTTATGTTCAATGACTTTGAAACAAATCAAATTTTCAACATTTTAGTTGCTGTAATTCAATGAATGCTCTACAACAAAAGATGCTCTAAACAAAGACGCGTCAAAAAGATCAACACATCTTTCATTCATACATAAACTAGTTTTACATCATCTTCAGATGATTAATCACTTATTATCACACACAAGATTGTAAAGATTCAACGAGCATCATCTGCATTTAAGTTTTCACAGTCATAAAAAGTCATGTCATTTATCAGAACACTTGAAGACGTTGAACTTCATGCAATGATGAGTTCACACTTGAATTTGATCACTTCAAGAGAGATTTCGAAAATGAGCTTGACTTCTATCAAAAATGTACTTGATCATGATTTACATGATGACAGAAATCGATTTTATAATGTTTCATTTAAGATGTAAATTGAAATTCTCAAAGATGACATCAGCTACATTAAGATGAATACTATCATTTATATCACAGATGATAAGATCTCGAAAATAAATTCAGACAGAACTTTTTGAGCTGCATTACGCGATGTCTTGAATCAATTTAATCATGCTGCTCGCTTTAATGTGACTTGCGTTACATCATACTCTGATAGATCAGAAACACATGTATGTAAACAGTGAACTAATGATCAATGCAGAACTCACAGACAAGACTTTATTAATCTCAGTTTCTCATCAAGAGCACACAAGATTCGTTGATGTTAATGAAAGTAAAAAGATTAACAAAGTGACAAATTAAAGAAATGAAATCAACACATTATCAATCAATCATGAAATGACAATTGATAATTTGATAAATCGTGTATATCAATAAAGATTGACAAGAAGTTTAAATTTCATAGAGCAGAATCAAATAGACTCTACTCATGTTCAAGAGCAGTCAGCAGTCGTTAGCATGAAAGAGAGCGATGCAAATGACACAGCTGTTCTGATTACAACGAAGAATAATGTTAACTCAGCTAACAATGCAGCGAGATCTAGTAGATTTATGAAGTGTGTACATTCACAGCGAACTGATGATGAGTGAAGATCTCACGAACGAGAATCAAGTAGTTCATATACTAGATCAACAGTAATTCAAACTCAAAGACATGAAAGAAGTCAGAGCAAATGAGACAGTGATCTCAACAATAAACGAGATCAACACGTCAATAGTTAATGTTGCATTGAAAGTCAATAAATTGAAAAGATGTGTATAGTAGCAACGTTGAACTGACAAGAGTGAAGATCTCATGAACGAGATTCACATGCTCTTAATCTTTTCACGAAAGTGATCAAGATTCAATCATTCAAAGAAAGATGTAACAAGCATCACATTAGCTGATCAAACATTGTTTTATGATAAGTCAATGAAGTATGTGTATGAATGACAGATTAATGATAAGTGATTTTTACAGAAAATGATGAAAGTTTTGAATCATTGCATTCAAAGCGACGAAAGTCTGACAATAAGATGCAGACTTAAGAGAACAACACATCAATGTCAGCTTCAAATAAGTTTAACATTTCAGCTTCAAATGTTAATCGGTCAATAAACATAAGTTCAGAATTGAAGTATGATGGTTCTTTATTGAAGAAAAACAAAATCATCAGTTCACATCGAGATTCAACAAGTTGAATTAAACAACATGAAGCAACTGTATCATCTTCATCTCAGTAGATGAAATCTTAACAGAACATGATGATCTTCAATCATTCAATTACAGAAGATCTTGCAAGAAAGTCAAATCATGCGTGATCAAACATGAATCTCAATGATGATAAAGATAATGAGCAGAATTTGAAAAAGCATTATGCAAGATGATTGAAATATCAAAGTCAATCTTGTTTCTTGACTAACAAGATTGAATAAACTTATGACGAAGATATCATTGACTGTTACAAAGCATCTTCATGAAGAAGACAGATGACAAAATTATGCTTGATTGTTTCTGCATAATTTTAATCATGTTGAATCTCAATCATGCATACATTTGCAGAGAATGAACACGTCACTCTTTTTATATCAGACTTTTAAGATTTTTGTGATGTTTAAGATGAAAATGTTCATGAGAAAAGAATTCAATGTCGATAATATGAGTCTTGAAAAGATAAACATAAATGTCAGCAAGATTAAGAATGAAGCATGCTAATTTATTGATAAGACAATAAAAATGCTTGAATTGATTTGTCTGAATCGTTTATTGCACATAGCACATGACAAGATCAATGATGCTCATTATGAGAAGAAGTTCAATGAACATCTGAAAGAAAACACTCTCAATACATCTTAGTCTAAAGATGCAAAGTGCTTTTTTGATAATAAGTTGAAAATTGAGTGTTTATGTGTGAACATGAGCTTATTTGCACATCTCATATCATTGAAATTTATCAATCTAGTTATTGTTTCATCAATCTTGATCATCAACTGACTAAAGAAGATTTGAATTCATCTCGACAAGAACAATGATCTATTACATTGATAAATTCATCACGCATATTGTGATGCAAAGATGAACGCGCTAGTCATCAGATTGACATGAACAAATAGAGATCTTTTAATAAAACAAGAGCAAGCTAGTTTTAGTCTCATATGTATGATCATGATAAACATGTACAAAACTTACGTTGCAGCATTGATGAGAAATTGATATCAATCTGAAAGAGCAACTTCTAGATCAAAACAATCACAGTTGATATAACAGCTCTGAAATATAAAATGAGATCAATTGATTGCAGATGAGATGTATAGAAAGATGATTCAAACATTCAAAATCATCAATTTATTTAAGAACATGAATGAAAAATCTTGTAAGTGATTTGTTACAGATACACTTTTTGAATGATCTTTCATACAAATGACGACATGAGTGAACATGCTGATGACAGATTCAATGATGAATCAACATGAATCAAGATGAAAAGAAAAAGAAGCTCATTGAGTCAATTTGATATACTGTACATACAAAAATTTGAAAAAGATGAACAAAATATATATGAAAATCATCAATCTTCAAAAGAAAGATCATTGAATCATTAAGAAGTACATCAAAGAGTTAGAGATCATATGCAACACACTATGATTACAACGTGATATTAATTTATTAAAGTTTTTCAACTCTTTTCTTACAGATGTGAAATTGAATAAACATCAAGATGTTGATTGTAAGTTTTCATCAATGTTCAATGAACTTGTTAATTTCTCAGTGATGACAATCACTGAACAACTTCAAAAGAATAGAGATAGAAAAATGTAAAAGTGAAGAGCACAAAAGTGCATTGAAGATCAATTTCAAATCAACATCAACAATTGAATGATGAAAGTTCATTGACTCAGAGTACTTAGCACATTTTCGCGTCTTAAACAACTTTCAGAGATACAGTTACTTGCATTCTCTGAAGAAGAAGACTGAAAGAAGAGATATGTTCACTTTGAAACAGATCATCTTTACAATTTGAAGAGAGTTAAGTCTTTCTATAAGAAACACATTCTCAAGATTATCTTCAAGATGAACTGTATCAAGATCAAAGTAATCAATGAGTTCATTAATCATGTCTGAAACAAGAATGAGAAGACTGTATTCTGTATCATGAATTCTATAAATGCACTTATTCTTTATTAAGTAAGTGACAGAGTCTCTACTTTCTGTTAATGTTGTTCTTGAAAATTATCATGTGCATAACGAGAGAAAACATGTTCAACATGATTACTAACATCTAATTATGTAGTACTTTTGACTTGTTCTTAAAGTTTCAATGACTTTGATAACTTCAAAATTGTTCAAATCTAGAGTGATGAACATAGTTTGATTGTTTTAAGAAGACTTGAAAAAACTGCAGAAATATTCAAATGAAAAGTCATCACACTTTATCATTGACACTATCAAATTAATCGATGTTGATTACAATTTACACAGAGTCAAGAAACTAGTTCAGATTAACTCAAAATGAATGAAGAGAAATCAAGCACAGATCAAGAAGAAAGTCAATTGTCTTGAACAACATGAGAAGACTATTACTTATGACTTACACTGCATAGATTCGCAGATCAAGATGCTGATATACGACAGACAGAATCATCAAGCGCGTTTAATAAACATGACATTGAAGCTCAGAACATTTCAAGTTAAAGAATTAATCAAAGATATTGAAAATGATGAAGATGATCACATTGAACTCAGTGACAGAGTGAAAAATGATAACTGCGCATAGATCACATCGCTTCATACATGTGCATCAAGAAAGCATGATGTGTTACTAGTTTATCAGTCTGTATTATAAATAGTTGTACTCACTCTTTCTTCTTTGACATTCACTGATATATTCATCAAAACTTATTAAGATCATGAAAAAATTTATATAATTAACATTAAACTTGTGATTCTTGATGATGTTACAGATATTGCTTTGATGATTTAACAAATCTTCAACGACACAAACAACACTGCTTAAGCATAATCACAGATTCTCATTTTCGTTCTTTCAAATAGATTCATTCAAATACCTCATTAAGAGAATCATGATTATTCAATCAACATTATGTCTGAATGTGTGCAGATCAACAATGATCTGAAGAAGTAAATGCAGTATCATTTCATAAATTGATAACAATGTTCATCTGTATTAATTTCAGCTATGATCGTTCTGCATTTATGAAACGCAGCAGAGTCTAGAAAACGTCACTCATTAAAGTAATGAGAATGTCTGTCAAACATCAGTGATTTCACAATTCGAAATCACGCTTCTATTACATCATTAATATCAATCATGAAAAGAGATAGATGAAAGACTACAAGTAAGAAAAGTGCGCTTTTTTCAAAAATCATGAATCTTGAAGTTCAAGTCATCTACATGAAAATGTGCACTCGAAAAGTCTTCTCATACTTGTCAGACATTCACACACTGCAAATGATGTGAACATAAACGTAATCAATAAAGATTTGAAGTACAAGAATATAAAAATGTTTTCTCAGAAAAGAGAAGAAGTGCTGTTAATGCACATGAAGAACATATGATACTTCATTTATATCATACTTTGACTCAAAAGTTGACTTGACTTCTAATGTTTGAAAATTGAGTGTCAGCTCGCTCATTTGCAAATTTGCATCAACATGAGTAATTCACGTTTTGTAATGATGACTTACTTAAAGTTCATCATCGCAAATACAGAAGTCACAATTTGCAAGATTTAAATTCATGAAAGTTATTTGCAAAGATTCTGACTTGAAGAGCGTACTGATTACAATCATCGCGATTGATTATCAACAAGATCAACGATGTAGTTGCTTGATTGAAGAAAATACAGATGCATTTCGCTTCATCACGATCACAATAGTCAAGTTTTATGATTTTCAAGTGATTGTCATTAAGATATTAGATGCAATCAAGAGTGCTAAACTCAATGACTTTCATACATCTTGAAGACTACATGATGATTAATGACATCAAAGCAGATATCATGAATTCAATGAATCTATTTTGCAGTTCAATGAATCATACATCAGTCAAACTTACAAAAACAACAGATTGATTCTGAAACATCATCTCATCAGAAGCTATGAGAGTTCAATCATTAAAGTTGCACATCAGAAAATGAAATGCTTTCTTTATATATTATATATATATAGCTAGAATCATGACTATATACAGCTCATCAAGATATACAAGACATTATCACTTGTATCTGAATAGTTGTCTTACTCTGCTCATTGTTAACAGAGAGTCTTACTGCTCAATCTTGCGCTTCGTCATCAATCACTCATCACATGCACTAATGTGATGAATCAACTCAATGAGATCATTCTGATCGCGTCTCTCAATATCTTCATGATTGTGCATGTCTAAATCTTACAAGAATGTTTTCTTCATGTTTCTTGCATGAAATGAAATATGCGAGCTAAAGTTATTCAATCATTGCATTTTAACAAAGCTGCAAAGTATCTGTCTGCAAAAAAAATCATCTTTTGCAAGATCTTAAAGCTACTTTTGTTGTAAATTATAGAAAGTCTGAGTAATCTTGTCTCTTCAAAGATAGTAGATAAATACTCAATATGATTGAAGATCTTGAATGTTCATGTCATGTTGATCAATGAACTTTGACATCATGCTCAACATCATCAACTCATAAACATGAGAAAAACTTTCTGTCGCTGAATACTCTGCGTTTATTCAAGAACTTGCAAATCACAACATCAAATTTCTAACAGCAATTACGTTGAATAAAAAGAAAGATTTTGCAAGACAATGTTATTATACAATCACAAGAGCGAAATCTTTTCATTTACTTTTCATATAGAGCACATGATTCGTTTTCTTCACTGCAAAATGCAATGCTCACAATCTCTTCATACATATTGAGTGTTTCTTGATCTTCAATCTTGCGAATCAACAAAGATTTTCAATTTCAAAGATTACATTCAATGTGCTCTTGTGATTTGAGTACGATGATAGTCTAATTAATCAAGTCAAACTTTGACATTCTGTCAAGATGTTAAAAAAGTATCAGCGTATCTGCTTTGAAATCAGTCAAGCATATGCAATTGATCTAACTTGAAATTAAAGATCATGAAAAGTCAGCTCACAGAATCTTTCTAACAGCTGTGTCAGACTACTGCAAAGCTCAGTTCTTTGATGAGTGAGATCATCTACTTGCACATCAAGCGAAGATACAAGTCAAAGAGATGACATTTACGATGCTTTTGCAAATGATTGATTTCGCGTACATCAATATAATCAACTGATCTCAGATTCATGATTTCAAAAATAATGATGAAATCATGAAAAAGCTAAATGAGTTATTGAATTTGCTGCAGATGATAGATATGTGATTACTTGAGATCTTGCACACTATGACTGAGAACAAGATCATCAAAAATGCAACAACTTAGATCAGATCAGATAATGTGAAATCAATTCAAAATATTGCAAAGAATGCTAACATGTCGAGTTTAATCAATCACTGCAATGCATTCATAGTGAATAATTTGAACTTTGTGAAGACTGTGAAAAGTCAAAAGTAGTGATGAAAATAATGAAATCAATAGAAGAAGAATTTGAGCTGTTGTTGATATAATGTTGAAGAATAAAAGAATGAGTCATCGTTGAAAATCTAGAGTGAGTACAACGATGAAATTCATTGTAACAACGTTTCATACTATAATCTGTTTATAAATAAGTCTCTGTAGATATATATAATATACATAGATAGAAGAATCAACATATGCAACATAAGCGACGAAAGCGAGATTCATTTCAGCGTATATGAACAAACGCAAATTATATCGAGATGCAGTTCAAAGACATATGAACGAACGCAGATTTTATCGACAAAATCAAAACTCAACCAGATAAGCTCAGCTTAAATCTCGATTTTATTCAGCTTTAAGTGACAAATGTTTCTTTCACTAAACTCTAAAATTTAATTCACTTTACAAACTGCAAATGTTAAAGCACAATCTTTATGCTGATTTTCTTCTTAGCAAGAGATTACTCAGAGAGAATTTCTCGCGACAGATTCACAGTTCAAGACAAATAAAATCTCTCACTGCTCAGATTTTGACAGTTTACTTCTTAAGCATGAGTTGCAGACGTTTCGTCTGTGATATACATGCATATCACAGTCGATTTCTTCTTTAATCACATCGACACATGCTACTGTTCTTTCAAGCTATACAGATGATGTTTTCAACTAAAAATTGACTTTATCATCAAGACATTCAAGAGTCAGAACTCAGTGAAGAAATGAGATTCTTAAGATTAACAGTCATCGTCATTGTATATCACATCTTGCAGATGCTCGCTTCGCTTGAAAGCATGCAACTCATCTGTTTCACATTATCTGTGAAGATTTTTCTCATGCAGATTGATCATGTCTTGCAGAAATGTTCATATGTTACACTTTTAATCAGACAGCGTAGTTCAATCATTCTTTACTAACTCGCTTATGTTTCTTTTTTCTTAACAAAGTCTTTTCATTAGCATATTGCTCATGTATAAAATGTCTGTATTTAAACGTTTGTTAAATGATATTAATGAGATTCTTGAGTTTGCTCATGTCAAACTTAATGAGTTTCATAAGTTACTTATGTCGTAGTAACAAACATGCAGTCTTAACAAAATCTATACATAGTTAGCATGTAGATTTAAAGAATGTTCGTGATTCAAGTTCTTTCTGCTAATCATTTTCAACAGATTAAACATAAAAGTATTCTGTCTCAGTTCTTGTTATTGCAATGACAAGATACTGAATCAAATGATTTTCATAAGCGATTTCTCTCATAGTTTTGCATTCTATTTGATTTTCTTATCTGCGTGCAGATTGCTTTTGTAGCATGCACATTAAGATTATCAAAGTCTGTGCAATCGCGAAAACTCTGCATGCAATCAATGCACAGCGCTTCATCATCACGCAGCATCTCAATGTCATTCAAACTTTTGATAATCTTTAGACTTTACTGTAGCTAAACAGTAGATTCGTAGCTAGCATCATGTACAGATGAGTTTTATTACTGATTTATAAATTCATTATTTGATACATAGTTTCAAAATTCATTGTTTCAATGATGTAAAATCATCATGTAGTTGATGAGTGATTTTCTTTCTCAAAGAGTTTTGTTCATTCAATATAATTGTAACTGTAATTCATACATTCTTGTAACATTGATTTAAATTTGACTCATGAGAAAAACTATGCTATGTGTATCAAATGAACAAAATTCTCTGAGAGAGAAAATTGCTCATTGACTACATGATGACTTCACGTCATCGAAACAATAAAATTGACACTATATTATCAGTAATGAATCTATAACTTCTATTCAGCGCATGATGCTCAAGTAAACTCTTGATGAAAGTATCTGTGCTGTTTGATTATGTTACATCATCTTTGCTTTGCTCTTCATTGATGATATTTTATACAAATGATGTTTTGATTCAATTCTTGATTCAAAGATTAAAGATGTTTTCTTTGCATTCATGATGCTCATGATTATAATGTTGAAAACTGTGTTCTCTTGCTCAATGATTGTCATTCATTGAGCAGAGAAATATGTGATGAAAGAAAGATGTGTACAATGAAAAGATAAAGTATGATTGTATTAAATAACTTTATTCTGCTCTTGATTTGACTTATGTCATGTAAACATTGAATAGATTGTTAGTATAAACGTGTAATCACAATCATTCAATGCATGATTCTGATCAATAGTAGAGAATGCATTCTGATCATTCTCATGAGTTTTCAATTCTTTATGTAGATAGATGTATGATTTGACATCAAGTAAAAAAGATGAGTTCAAGCTTTCTCAGTATATCAGCATGATTAATGAGTCACTACTTCTTTGAGCACTGTAATCACGACTCTCAAACTCATCATCTGAAATGATTATTCTATCTGATATCTTTTTATCAATTACTTGATGATATTGTTAATGTGATGAAGACATTTCAATATTAATGCAGTCAACAAGTTGCAAATTCTTCAATCACTTATAATCACAATTTGCAAACTTTTCATCTGAGTTGTCTTTTTCGTTAATAGTATCTTCTCATTTCTTACTGACATCGACATGTTATTAATCTTCTTCATAAATTGATTGTCACTGTTAGAAAAAGTGTTGTCGCGTAAGTGAAAATTTTGCATGATGACTTTTCTGATCACACAACATTCTAATATCATTTAAACTGCATTGAATTGAAATCTCTTGATTCTTCTAACTTTTATTCAAACACAGAATAGAATCAAAAGATTTGTAGTTGACATCATGTACAGATGAATCTTATTGTCAATCATTCATTCAATATATATAACATAGTTTTTCTCATAAGTTGAATTTAAATAAATGTCACAAAAGTGTATAAATTACAATCATAATTAATATATGTTTAAGAAATGCATTTTTTAACTTAATTTTTTTTAAAAACAATGAATTACTAAATTGAACATTGATTTTAAATGCAAAGAAAATGATAAGCGCAAATTTGATATATGTCAAATCTTTGTTGAAAGTTCTTTTTCATAAATGCTTGAATGAATTATGCTGAATATTATAATATAAATATAAATATATATTGTGATTGATTGTAATTGTAATTGTGATTGTAATTCATACATTCTTGTGACATCAATTTAGACTCAACTCATGAGAAACTTTATGCTATTTATATCGAGTGAACAAAACTCTCTGAGAAAGAAAATCACTCGTCATTTATACAACTGCTTCACGCAGTTGAAACAATGAGATTGACACTGTGTTATTAAGTAATGAATCTATAACTTTTATTCAGCGCGTGACGCTCAAGTAAACTCTTGATAAAAGTGTTTGTGCTGTTTGATTATGATGCATCGTCTTTGCTCTGCTTTTCATTGATGATATTCTATACAATGATGTTTTGATTCAATTCTTGATTCAAATATGAAAGATGTTTTCTTTGCATTCATGATGTTCATGATTGTAACGTATATAAAGCTGTGTTCTCTTACTCAATGATTGTCATTCATTGAGCAGAGAAATATGTGATGAAAGAGAGATGCACATGATGAGAAGATAAAGTGTGATTGTACTGAGTAATTCTTTTCTTCTCTTGATTTGATTTATGTCATGTAAACGTTGAATGAATTGTTAGTATAAACGTGCGATTGCAATCGTTCAATGTTTAACTCTGATCAATGAAAAAGAATGCATTTTGATTGTTTTCTTGAGCTCTTGATTTTTCATGTGAATAAATGAATGACTTGACATTAAGTAAAGAAGATGAATTCAAGCTCTTTCAATATATCAGCATGATCGACGAGTCACTACTTCTTCGAACATTGTAGTCACGTCTTTTAATACTTAAAATGACTATTTTATCTGATATTTTTTCATCAATTACTTGAAAACATTGTTGATGTGATGAAGACATTTTGATATCGACGCAGTCAATGAGTTGCAAATTCTTCAATCACTTGTAATCACAATTCACAGACTCTTCATCTGAGTTGTCTTTTTCACTAGTAATATCTTTTCATCTCTTACTGACATCAACATGTCATTAATCTTCTTCGTAGATTGATTGTGACTGTTAGAGAAAATGTTGTCGTGTGAGTGAAAACTCTGCATGATGACTTTTCTGATCACGCAACGTTCTAACATTGTTTGAACTGCGTCAAATTCTTAACTTTTCTGACTTCTATTCAAATACAGAATAGAATTAAAAGATTCATAGTTAACATCATGTACAAATGAATCTCATTGTTAATCATATAAATATATATAATAATAATAATAATAATAAATTTATACACTTTTGTGACATTGATTAAATCAACTCATAAGAAACTTTATGTTATTTGTATCAAGTAAATAGACTGATCGTCAAGTCGAGTTTCGAGTTGACATTTTGAACTCGAATCGATATTGAGTCGAGTTGCTCATATTTTCAACTCGATTCGAGTTGAGTTGCTCATATTTTCAACTTGACGCGACTCGACTCGACTAGAAATCGAGTCAACTCGACTCAACTCGTCAAGAACTTGAACTTGACGTCAAGAGCGCTAAGAATAGAAACATAGAACAACATGTTTGCTTGTTCTTTGCATTATCTTTTCGCATTACTCATTGCATTGTCTATATATTGCATTATCTTTTCGCATTACTCATTACATCGTCTATATACTATCTTCAAGCTATTAACAACTATTGTTGTTAATACAAACTATTCTATAAAATGTCTAGTTCGTTGACAACTTTCAATCTGTCTGACGAAAGCATTTCGCATAGTTCATCTTCAGATAGTCTTCATTTTGAAGACTTTGCAAGTCAAGTTCAATGATTTATAAATTCTTCACATCATTTTGAAAAGAAGAAGATTAGACAAGAAACGATGAACAAAATTCATCAGAATTTTTCACAGCTCAAGATAAGAGAGAATAGCGATTATGTTCAATGAACTTTGAATACAGATGACTTTTTTCTACAATGATGATCTCAAATCTCTGTTGTCGAGAGTATTTAAAACAAGACTCAAAAAAAGATAATCAATTCGCTCTGATTCAAAAAAGTCAAAGACGATAAGCAATTCAATATATGAAATCACTTTATACAGTTGACTTCGATTGTTGAAGAATTGTCTAAAATCTCATGCACAATCTGTCATAAGATTATGAATCATTCAACAGCTTTTGATAGCTTTAGCACGTCTGTTATGAAAAAGCATCTTAAATCAGACTTTTGCACAGCGACAGAGCGAAAACGCGAACACTCGCAATCATAGATTGAACTGACTTTCGAACGAGTAAGTCATATTTGATAATGCAAATTGATAATGCAAAATTGACAAACTATTAGAAGAAAAGTCATATCGAGTTAGTCTCTGTCTTCAATCAAGAGAATTGAGAAGATCAATTATGCAAGATCTTTGTTGACTTGAATTTATTCTTTCAAATCATTGATAACGAGCAATTTCGAAAGCTGCTACAAATGCTTCATTCAGATCTGCAGATTGCACATTGCACAAAGATGACAATCATGATTCTCTCACACTATAAGAAGATTTGTGATAAGATCAGATCAGATCTTACAAAGTCACGACATGTCTTTATTGCTTTGAACGCATAATCTAGTTCTCAAAGAGTAGCGTACTTGAGAGTGTTGATATACTGAGTCGATGTCAAATTTCAGTTTCGTGGACATTTTATTGAATTTATGTCTCTCGATATTGAGCATACTGAGCGTCAATTGATGATGAAGCTAATGAAAATTCTGAAGAACTACGCTATTAAAGACAAGCTTTTCAAGATTGTTATTAATAATGCAAGCAATAATAGTATCTTGAAAGAGAAACTTGAAAAGATCATGAGTCATCACAAGTTTCGATGAGACAGAACACAAAATTTCATTAATTGCTTGACTCACATCATCAATCTTATGATTCAAGATTTTATTCAAGCTCTTGAATTGAAGACAATAACTGATAACGTTATTGCTCAATTAAAGAATGAGCAAGTGCAAAATATTGAAACAAGCAGAGAATTATCTGTTGTGATCAAAAATATATTGCTTCGAATGATAATACAAAAAAGTAATGCATTTATTAATCATGAAATTAGATTCGTGCTCTGACGATAGCTGTCAACAACTCTTCTCAACGATTGATTCGCTTCAGAGCTTTTCAAGAGCAGAATGACAAAAGATCTAGAAAACTAATACAAGATATTTGCATTCATTGAAACTCTACGTACTTGATGCTTCATCAAGCATATCAACTACGTGAATTTGTTGATCTTTGAACAGAGAAATACTGCGAAAATTTCAAGATCGCAAGAATCAAACTTGATGAAAGTGAGTGATTCATGATTTTGCTTATTGACAATTTATTAAATCTTTTCTACGAATGCACTTTAGTAATGTCACGAACAACTAATGCAGATATTCACTTGAGATTTCGAATATTTGATGCACTTTTCAATCATCTTGAGAAGATTGAAAAGAATATAAGAAGAAGTATTTGCTCGTCAAGTGCTGTTATAGTAAAGACTTACGAAAAAGTCTCAATCAAACTTGCGAAGTATTATGTCAAGATCAAAGACAGCGATGAAACAATATATAATCTTGCAAATATTCTGAATTCTACAATGAAGCTAAATCTTTACAAGACTTGAGATGACAAAGACAATGAAGATACAGATCATGATGAAGAATCTGTTCACTACGAGATCAAGTACAAGACAGAGTTCAAAGAGTATTTTCATCATTACTACGAAGATTCAGCTGTTGATTTGAGAGCAGAAGCACAAAGAGCAAGAAGTGATGCTGACAAGATAATGCATTATGATAATGCATTTGATCATTTACTAACGATCTTGTAGTCTGTTGCAACTGTTAGAAGATCATTGCTTCAACAATCTCAGCATGCTCATTCTTTTCAAGACGAAGATGATCAATATCTTTGCACTGATGTTATAAATGAGAAATGTTTGACATGACAATTTTGAAAAGACAATGCTTCGAATTTTTCTAGATTGACGCAAATGACTAAAGATGTTCTTTCATGCTCGATATTCTCGATAAATATTGAGCGAACTTTCAGTCTTGCTAGAAGAGTATGTCGATGAGATCGATCACAAATAAGTTCAAAAACGATGAAACAAATAATGCTGATGAAGTATTACAATCGAACTATGAATTTGAATTCAGACGAGACTATTACTGAGCTCTGAAATATTTATCACAGAGAGAAGAATGATGATCAAGAGATCAATGAATCTGCTGATTTATTTCAAGTATCTTTGAAGACTGTTCTGACGCAGATTTATTCATAAATCTGCAATATCGTCTCATTTATTAAAAGTCTTGCATTTAGAGCAAGTACTTATTAGAAGTACAATCGAGTCAATGCACAAGAGTAATGCGCAAGAATAATGCAAATGTGATTTCAAGAATTACACTGTCTATCTAACTGATGAAGACAGACATTTTCTAGTCTGTCTTGAAAAACATGACATCAAGATTCATCATGAGATTCTTCATAAATCTCATATTTCTATCTTGAATGATGACGCGTTTGACATAAATTGTCATCAAGTTGATGTCTGCATAGAGCAAAATGTCAATGAAAATTCTACAACAAGAGTGATAATGCGAAAGAGTAATGCACTTACTTTTCATAAAGAAGCACATAAAGTCTTCAGTGACTTCTTGAAGAGCACTCAAGACAAAGCGCTGAATGCGAAAATCATATTGTAGCATGTTCGCTTGAGCATAATCATGCATAATCTCTCTAATCAGTCTTTCGAAGATCATTTTGAGAATGAGATTTTCTGCAATCTTCTGATATTTTCGAATTTCACGCAGCGCAACAGTGCCTGATTTGTAGCGTCTTTTCTGTTGCAAAGCATTAGTATGTCAGTAGATAATGCATTACTCATGTGCATTATCTTTTTAGTAGTAGTAGTAGATTTAAAGACTGAAGTTTCTTTGATAGCATAATAATCAGTTGAATGCATTGAGCTCTTAGACGTCTTACATGCTGATGCATGTGCTAAAAATGAACTTGTCAGCAATAAACAAGTCATATTGCATTATCAGTATGCACTATCGATAACATGCTTGCTGCATGTCATTGTTTATCAAGAATGATTGATTTAATTTATGTAAACTTGATTTTTGAAAGTATTATCTTCGAAAGTATTATTTATTAAAGCATTGATTACTAAAACGATTCAAGAAAATATGATAGAAGAAGTGATTGAAAAATCAGAAAAGACATTGAAGAAAATATTGAATAAGTGTTAAGAAATAAGTGTTAAGAATAATAATTAAATTTTTTTCGTTGCACTCAAATTTATCTCACTTGATGAGTTTTTCCCTTACTTTTCAAAATTCTCTATCTGTTCATATTCTATTGAACTACTCAAATTTCATCAATACTATTGCATTACTCAAATGCATTATCAAAAGAACAATGCTGACTTTAACAGACACTTTTCACTCTGTTTGACAGTTCAGAGATAATTCTTCGTGAAAATTAATTCATCTCACTTGATGAACTATCAGTCTATTTCTTACTTTTCAAAATTCTCTACAATTTCATATTCTATCGAACTACTCAAATTTCATCGATACTGTTGCATTACTCAAATGCATTATCAAGAGAACAATGCTGACTCTAACAGATAATGTTCACTCTATTCGTAAACTCAAAGTTTATTGCAAGTTGAAATCGTGGTGAAAATTGATTCGATGAGATCAAAGAACACTACAAGCGACAGAACAATGATCGTGTAATCATATTCAAACAACTACACAAACTAAAACAATTCAATGTTTGAAAAAAAGTGAATGAGATCAACAAAGCAGCGATGAAAGACAATGTAAGAGACGAGATAGAACAAGAGCGAAAGAACAAAGATATTCATGATAATGCATCTCAGTAATGCAATACTAGATAAAGCGCTGATCTGTTTATAGTCGAATGCTTTGAATCGAAAATCAGACGCAAAGCGAATGCTGAGATTGTCGCTGAGACGATAAAGCTTTTCAATATAACTGCTGCAACACAAAATGCAAATACTACTGCAGATAAAATTGCTTCAAAAGCAACGAAGATATGCATTATCTTTCAGTTGTAGAAACTAATATCAATTTTAGAAGACAACAGATGAGCTGAACATGAGCGAAGAGATATCAAAATTTATGATTTCTATAGTTCACTTAATTCAACAAAGAATTCTTCATCATGATGATTTGAAGAAGTTAAAGCAGACTGACGATACTAATTCTATGACAGCTTTTCAGAATTTTGCAACAGAATTCGTCACTTTCTCAACTGTCAAAGAACGAGAAATTCAGAATTCGATACATGCAATAAATTCTAATTCAAATGATTTCATCATAGTAGGAAACGATGGCGCAGAAATGTGCTATGAAGCAAGAAAGAATGAGAAAAAACTACAACATGATGAATATGAGATTATCAGTAGTGAGAAGAAAGAGAATAATGAAAGTGAAAAGAAAATAATAGAGCTGTTCGACTAGCGAACAGCGCTTACCTTACTTTCTAAGTTCTAATCATAATTCATAATCTTATAAATTCATAGTGCATTATCTTTTTGCATTATCGTGAAGAGTGTTCGATAGAAAGTCATGATGATCATCATGAAGTCTTCATGATGAAGACTGTTTGATCAAACTATTTACATCTATCTAATATCTTGTCGAGTCAAGTCGAGTTGTCGAGTCGAGTTGTCGAGTCAAGCTTCTCAATTCGATTCGAGTTCTCGAGTTCAACTTCTCAATTCGACTCAACACTTTTTCAAAAAAATTTCAATTCAACTTGATACTTTTCGAGTCGAGTACTCGACTTGACGCGATCAGTCTACAAGTAAACAAAACTTTCTGAGATAGAAAATCACACACAGTTTATATGATTGTTTCACACAGTTGAAACAGTGAGTTTTGAAACTATGTATCAAATTTGTTTGCGTTGATTGCATATTAAAGAACGAATGTTCTAGTCACTTTAAATTGTTTCAAGAGTTTCATTTTTATCATCATTTTTGCTACTGCTTTGAAACTCTTTATGATGATGATGATTATTTAATAGTTTAAGAAGTTAGCATCTTGTAACATTCTTGATCGCAGATGCAATCAGTTCAAGCAATGCATGAGTACATGCTTCATTGTCTGATGACTTTATTTGCAGTTGCATTGCAAGTTATTCATGTCTGAAACGTTTTTAAAGTGCAGATAAACATTCAGATATATGCGTTTAATTCTGATGTGTATTGCAAGAATGCTTTCTGCTTTCTAAAAATCATCATGCATCTTTATCATCTTATTGCTCAGATGTGATCTTTGTGCTGAGATTGCATTAATGTCTATGATGCATTCTTTGTACTTTTCTCATCATTTGTTTCATTGATCTTTGTGATACTGTGCTATTGCAATATTATCGCTTGTTGAAGTCATTGTGAAGAAGAAAATGCATCATTTGCATCTTAACAGTATTTTCACATCTTCTTGAATGAAAACATTCAAAAGTATTATTTTCTTAATGATGAATAAGTGAGAAATGATGTGATATCCTTCGCCAGATGAACGCGTATTAGTTTGCATGCTTGTTTGATCTTCTGCGTTCAATCATTGACTTGACTGCATAGCGTGATCTTGTCTTGTAGCATGTTCAAATGAACATGTAGCAAACTTGTATACATTTCTGTTTTCAGAGTTTCAATGCTTACTCTTTTGAACACTTCTGTTACATGATGCAGAGTCTGATTCTGAAGTGTTTCTAGTTTACATTCTTTGCTCAACAGTTTTTCTTTTTTATCACATTTATTAAAAATATGTTGCATACGTTGCATGCAACATACATAAGATATGATCTTTATGCTGATTTTTCTCTTAGACTTGAAAAATCACTCAAAGAGTTTTTCTTGCAGCAGATTCACAGTTTAAGATGAATAAAATCTTTCGCTGCTTAAATTTCAACAGTTTACTTCTTAAGCATGAGTTGCAGATGTTTTGTCAGCAATACATATGCATATCACAATCAATTTCTTCTTTAATCACATCGACATATATTATTGTTCTTTCAAGTTATACAAATGATATCTTCAACTAAAGATTAATTTTATCATCAAGATATTCAAGAGTCAAAATTCAGTAAAGAAGTGAAATTCTTAAAATTGATAATCATCATTATTGTATATTACGTCTTGCAAACACTCACTTCGCTTGTAAAATGTGTAACTCATCTGATTCATGTTATTTGTAAAGATTTTTCTCATGCAGATTAATCATGTTTTGCAAAGATATTTATATGTTACACTTTTAATCAAACAGCATAGTTAATCATTCTTTATTAACTCGCTTGTATTTCTCTTCTTTTAATGAAGTCTTTTTGAAAAAAAATAATCACAATGCATACATCACAAATTTTGAAAAAGAGCATTATAAACAAAGCAGAGTGAATCTAGAAGATGATTGAATGACGATGAATTGCATGAATTGCAGCAATGCTGATTTGAAGACGATTGCAAGTAATGTTGATTCATCACAAGAAAACAAAGATGCAAGATCAAAATACTCACGCAATAATGAAGAGAATGTTGCTAACATTATTGATTTACTAATAAAGATATCAACGTTAGAGAAAGAGAAAAGCAAAGATCATTCATGAAAAGAGATAGCATTGAAGCTGATTTAATGTCTTCGACTCGACTCAGAAGAAAAACATCATGTGAATCAGAACGCGTTCATCACGAAGAATGTACAGAAACTGAAGACATCAGTTCAACTGTTTAAAAAGCAGTTGCATATACAAAGAAGCACACGTCTTTCAACAAAAATCACATCATGAGTGAACATGACAAGAGAAGAAATAACGATAAAGAAATAACGTCTCAGAGATGATCTGTCGTTGCTTTGCAAAAGATGAGAAATCATGATTAAAATAATGAACAGAAGAGAAATAAAAAAGATACAGAAGAAGTTGATTGAACACATTCTACAGAAAATCGCAAACGTGTTAACAAATCAAAGAAATCTAATTGTGTCACTTCGCAAGCTGAGTAGCAATGACATTTTTCTTCACGCAGTTAGTTCAATTGCTTAAGCAAATCTGAAAAAGACTCAAATATGAGTAAAAGAAATCGCGAGTTCAACACATGTAGCATGTTGAATCTTCGCAATGCTGACACATAAAGTACACATTATAATAAACATGAATAATCAGAAAAAGATCATTGAAAAATTGATAAAAGATAATGCAAGACTTCATGAAGATTTGAAAGTTTTAAGAATAGTCTGACTCAAGAAGATAGCAAAGAGTGAAAAGACTCATTTATTGCTCATTGTAGAGATCATGATCAAAGCGATGATAAATCAATTAATGAACGTGAGCATGCTAAACTTATATCAAGAATGTGCATGCAAACTATTTAAAAAGAATTGTTGCATCACACAATGCTTCAGATGTTATGAATTTGATCATATGATTAAGTTCTGCAAAAAGAATCAACGTTGCAAAAAGTGTGCAGACAAGCATCACATCAAGAAGTGCGTGATGTCTTTGAATAAAAAACGTTGCATCAACTGCAATGAAAATCATGAACTCTGAAGACACATCTGTTTTAAGTGATGACAGCAAATGAAACAAGCATTCAAAATCTATAGAAACAGATCATTCAGATACTCTGAAATGTCTAAATACAATTGCACACTCTTCTTGCTGTCTTTGAACTCTTTAGATTCAATGAACTCTTTCAATTTAATGAATTTCTCAAGCTCAGTAACAGTTATGTTGAAAACATGCAGTTGAATCGTTGATAAATCAGCTTGACAGATAGTAAAGATCAAGAAGAGATGAGTCAATCTTTTCTCTTACGTAAGTAGCGACTCAGACAAGATGACATCTAAGCAGATTCAGAAATGTTTAATCAGAAAGTGAGAAAGATTCTTGATGATTGAAAGCATACAAAGAGTCTTCTCATTACAAAGTCAACAACAGTTACAAATAACTTTATAATAAAACAATCTTTTTTACAAATTTTATAGTACAACATCAGAAAGTCATTAAGAATTCAAGAATCATTTCTAATTGATAAAGAAATTCGCGAATTTGACATAGTAGCTATACAGAAGCAAGATCACAACAACAATGATTCACAAACATTTAACTCAGCACACAACTTCTTTCATCTAGTGAAAAACTCGTCATCTCAATCAAGAACATGCATATACATTAACAAACATCTAAGATTCAATCAATAAATAGTAGAAACAGCTGAGTCAGACATTTGCTTAATCAGAATATTAACTTGCAACACAAATGATAAAATGCAGATGCTAAGACTTTTAAATGTTTACAATTCATGCTCATTGTTTACTACATTCACAAAGAGATTTTCAATCATTTCTCATTTGAATGAACTATTCAAAAATGACTGTAAACAATTGATTGTAAAAGATTTCAATCTACATTATTCTTACTGAGAGAAATGAAGATGCTTCACTCATTATATGATGACTGATATTTTACTAAACATCATTACAAATGCAAGACTGAAATTATTGCTGAAATTAAACATTATTACTTGCGAAGCTCATAATCAATTTACAATGATTGATTTAGTTTTTAGCAGTGAGAAAATACAGTTCATGATATGTAAGTGCGAAGTACAAATTGATTTGCATCAGAAGTTGAATCATCTTTTGATCATCACAGAGCTATATTTACAAACAATCTCAGTGCAACTCTTGACTTAATGACTTTGAAAGAAAATGAATACAGAAGCATTAAGTGCTTATCTGCAAATACATTTATCTTTGAAATGCTCTTTAAACGACAAAACTATGATGAATGACAGAGTGTGTAAAATTATCAGAGTGTTACAGAAGATCATCGAGAAATGTATTTTCTTGACAAAGTCATTAAATTGAGAGTCGACAATGAGATTTATCTGTACAAGATGCTGACTACGAATCTTCTGCAAGCTATGCTTGTCAGAAGAGCTGAACAATCTCATTAACATCAACAAAGCAGTAACAGCGCTTTACTCATGCGTTGAGCTCGCACACAGTCAAAAAGTGAGACAATAACAACGTGATCATCGACGCATTGAAGCTCGCACATACACAGAATGACAGCAACGTCTTTGCATACATGCTGCAACTCATATACGACATATATACATATATTGCGAAGACACGACTCAGCTTTTGCACATCTACAGACTTGCGTGATGCAGCAAATCGATCGATTTTTCCCATTTTCAGACCGATTTACACACATTGCAATCACATACAGAGCAGTGACAGCGCTTGACTCAGCGTTGAGCTCGTATACGACATTCACACATACATTGCGTTTTACAAAGCTTTCGTCAAGTGGAGACGCAGCGACGACAGCGACCTATCGAAGCATATGATATATCAAATCGATCGGCAAGTTATAGAGCACAATCGTACGATCAAAACAAGCCTTCATTCGACTCAATAGCTTCACAGGTGACTGCGTCGCAAGTCAAAAATCGAAATTTTTCGCGCTCACGCAGGCCAAAATCGGCGGCGAAACAAGAGTTCATCAACGCAGAAGAAAGAATCATCAATTCAGACAGTAATTTGATTGATAAATCGAAGAGCAAACTCACATGAAAAGAACAAGTCATCAATCGACTTCAGAACAGCACAGAAGACTGCGTACTGACGCAAAAATCGAAATCGAACTCTTTTGCGCTCGAAAATTGCACAGAGAACAACGTTGTTTCAGAGAAGTATAGCGTTTCTTATCAAATCACTATCTGTTTTATCTTTTCTTGATGCGCAAGACAATAAGTCAAGGTCAATCGTTACTATTCTGAGCGAGATAACACGACTACTTCAATACACGAAATATAAAGCAATTGCGTCAAGCATTTTCTATCAAAAAGAGTAATCTAGGTTCTTGCAGACTAGATTTATATCATTTTCGTCTGACATAAGTCGATAATAGAAGACGATCTATTGCAGGTTTCGAGATAGAAATTGGAAGATCTCTACACTAGAGTTACTGCCTACGTGAAACGCTTTGAATAAGAGGTTAAAGAGATATTTAAGTGATGTCAAGTGAATTTTCTAGAAGTTCGAAGCTTGAAACTCGAAAAAACTCTCTATGAAAAGAAATATAAAGAGTCGCTTTATACGCTCTTTCTCGCCCCGTTCCGCGAATGATAACGCGAAACTCAGCAGAAGCAATAGCTCAGCGTCAGAACTCAAAACGTCGACGATAGAAATCAAAAAGTCAACGTTAGAGATTGAAATAGATCTATCAAACGAACTTAGCATGAGTTCGTCAACAAGCAAACAACTGCAGAACGATATTGTCGATTTATTTCGCAGTCAACAAAAATCGCTCACATCAGCAAATAGAAAAACGCAATACATGTTCAGTTCACTCGACGCATTGATGCTAAATTCACATGCAAATGCGCATAATGACAAGAATACAATTAATCTGCGAAATGCGAATTCGCAGCAAAAAGAGCAAACATGAGCGATTGTGAAATTCAAAGGAATGAAAAAGCGAAAAGCGATGAAAAGTTCGCAAAAAGAAGCTAGCATCGAAGTTAGTACTAGCAAGTGCTACGATGTCACCTCTAAAGAGATGCAGATAAAGAGACTGCGCGAAAGAATTGAATTCGCAGTCAATCAGCTAAGACAAGCAATATCAGAACAGAAAGAGACTATAAGTTATAGCGTAATCTACATTCGAAGAGCATGCGACGAAAGCATAGAAAACTCGATGCAGAAGCAAATTGATCGACTTCAAAGTCAAACAAACAACAAACTGAAGATCATTCTACAATTGGTTCAACAAAATGCTGAAAACATCAAAAAGAAAATCAACGCAAAGCAAATGACAGAGAATTCGCAAATCTCGCAGAAGGCGCAGGTTTCGCAAACGTCGCAAGTCATGCAAAATTCGCAAAAACCAACGCAGAAGCTCACATATGTGCAAAAAGCAGCTCAAGTCACAAGCGCAAATGCAAATGCAAACACAAATGCAAATGCAAATGCGAATGCAAATGCAGGCGAATGAAACCTGGTTACCAAGAAATTCTCGTCAAAATCACAAGAAATATCGTATCGCGAAAGAAGACTCATTGTCAATCTCAAAAATGAGAACTGAACTTTAAAGGCGATGGAAATGCGAGATTCGTCAAAACGCAAAAGGAAAACAACATTGTTCTGACAGTCTCGAAAAAATACATCGCAGATGTCTTACTAGCGCAAAGAGCAATATGAGAGCATGTTTTTGATGTTAAAAGCATTAAGAAAGACGAGAAATGACACAAAATAGTCATACACAGTCTGAAAATCGAAATCTTCAACACGAAAACTGAAATGAAAAATCTAAAAACTGAGTTAGAGTCGTACAATCTCGAATTGAAACTAACAATCAATTCTATATGATTATCGAAGAGCGAAAACCGATCACGAAACAGACATGCATCGACGATCTTAGCATTTAGAATCGAAGCAAAAGCGCAAAGATATCTGAAAAAACGACTCTTAGCTGCGAAATCAACATATCGAACAGTTGAATATCGAGACTATCGATCAAATGATCAATGTCAAAAATGTCAAATCTTCGAGCATTTACAGAACATATGTAACAGATCATCAAGATGCTTGTATTGCGAGCGAAATCATCAGATCTGAGAGCATAAATGTCAATTATCTACGTGCGAAGAAAAGCAATCATGCAATCACACGATTTCTAGATGCTGCAACTGTCAAAATGCGCACTTCGCAAACAGCGCAATGTGCGAAACATATCAGGCAGCTCAGTCTATTAGCTCACAAAAAGATCATCTAGTC
>JAABUH010001288.1_pt1 | contig 29175 bp, 28 predicted proteins | sample 5559121 | NCBI WGS metagenome assembly JAABUH01 (sample SAMN10711871, study PRJNA513364) | rock metagenome | isolation source: Antarctica rocks | place: Antarctica: Victoria Land, Battleship Promontory nord | collected 2015-12-28
GTCTTCTGTCGGCTGCGGGGCTACCTCTCCACCCTCAAAAAGCAGGGCCAGACAGTCCTTCCCGCGCTCCAGGGTGTCTTCGCCGGTCATCCACCCCTCCCTAACCTCGCCGCTGGATAGTTACCAAGTTTTTGCGTCGCGTACATCTCGTCGGTCTGAGGCGGAGCCTCGCTAGATGTCTTGAACACGCGAACTTGTTGCGATTGAGTCAAGTTTTTGCGTCGTATATATCTCGTCGGTCTGAGGCGGAGCCTCGTTAGAGATACAAAGGCGTCGCAGGCCAGGCAGATCGGGCGAACAGAGGCCAGCGTGGCGGCACAAGCCGACATAACCGCTCGTCTAGTAAGGAGACGTTATCATGCTCAGGACTGACCGTGTGGCTCGACTCATTGATGATGCACTGCACGACCGGATCTCGCGCCGCGCCTTTACCCGCCAAGCCCTCGCGTTTGGGCTCAGTCTCTCGGCCGCGTCGGCCGTCCTGGCCGCAGCGGAGTCGGCCGATGCAGCGACACGTGCCGGCACAGGCCTCGTCGACATCCTTGTCGGATTCGGCACCGGGAATGGTCCTGACCAGATCCCCAGCCAGCAGCGCATCGCCTCCTCGCTCATGTCCGCTCATCGCGGGCTCCAGATCAGCTTCGACCGCGTGCTCGACAGTGATGTAGCTAACCAGAAGCTGACCCTGCAGATCGCGGCCGGTCATCCGCCACAAGTCATCATGCCCGCAGGCCTCTACGGCATCAATCTCTTTGTCGACAAGGGCGTCTGGCAGGATCTTGGCCCGCGTCTAACCGCCGACGGCCTCAAGCTGGAGGATCTCTTTCTCCCCGAGGCGATCAACGCGGCGCGCGCGGTGACCTACTACGGAGCGGGATCGCAGCATGTCGTCGGCCTGCCCACGGTGGTCCATGGCCACTTCCTGGGCGTCAATCACGATCTGTTCAAGAAGGCGGGCGTCCGCGTTCCCACGTACGGCTGGGATGACAATGCGTGGGATTACAACAAGATGCTGGAGCTTGCGCTGGCCACCACGCTCGACGGCAACGGTCATCGCGCCAGCCAGCGAGGCTTCGACCCGTCGCACATCACGCAGTACGGCCTCGCGCGCTTCGACGCCGACATCATCGCGCGCGGCTATGGGGCTACCTTCCCCTACGACACGGCGGCGAAGCGGCCCGGCTACAACACGCCTGCGTTCATCGCGGGGTTGCAATTCGGGGCGGACATGCAGAACAAGCACCATGTCGTCCCCGACAATGCCGCGGCAGCCGCGTTGAGTGGTGCGACCGGGAGTCAGGACGCCCGACAGATGGCGTGGCTCTCGGGCCAGATGGCCATGGCCGAGTTGTGTAGTTGCGACCTGCCCACGTGGGGCGCGGTCAAGAACTTCAAGTGGTCGGTCATCGCCATTCCTCGCGGGCCGAAACGGCGCTTCTCGTATCTCAATCTCGACGTCGGCGCGATCGTCTCCGCCGACAAGCACAATGGGAACGTCGACGGGGCCTGGACAGTGCTCAAAGGCTTCCTGATCGACGCGGCCAACCAGAGGCAATTCTCCTACGGTAGCCTGCGCGGTATCCCGGCCCTCAAGAGCAATACCCACGTCTTCAGCGATGCCGTGAAGCGGGACTATCCCACACTCGACGCAAGCATTATCACCGCATCGGTCGCCCATGGCACGCCCGAATCGGAGATCTGGCACCCCGCCTACACGCAGATCGATACCGCGGTGGGACCCTTCTGGGACCGTGTGATGACGGCCCAAATGACGGCTGCTCAGGCGGCGCCGCTGATGCAGAGGGCCGCCGAGAAGGCCGTGAGCGCGTGGTCCGCGACCCATACACTACCACACAGATGAGCGACGAGCGGCAGGACGCTAGAAACCGTGCGCGGACGGCCTCGTCGGCCTCGTCTGCACGCCGCGCCTCTGCAGCGGCTGCGTCACCACGACGCGACCGACCTGCGCGAGGCGCGGACGTTGCGCCCGCCGGCGATGTCCCGCCCGCGCGGGGGCGGCCGTCTCTACGCGCCCTGCCCGCCCCGGTACTGCGAGCGTTGTCGCGGCGGCGTCTCACGGCCGGCGACCGTGAGGCCCTGGCGGCTTATCTCTTTCTGGCGCCCTGGATTGTCGGTTTGCTCGTGTTCACCTTGGGACCGGTCGTCGTCTCACTGGTGGCATCGTTCACCGATTATGCCATCCTCACTCCAAGTCAGACCCGCTTCGTCGGCTGGGCGAACTATGCGAACGCGTTCACGCAGGACCCCCTGTTTTGGCACACGCTGCGCGTGACGCTCTACTATAGCGCCCTGGCCTTGCCCCTCAATCTCATCATCGGCTTTGGATTGGCCCAACTCCTCAACACGAACCTCCCTGGGATCGCCCTCTTTCGCTCGCTCTATTACCTACCGGCCGTGATCAGCGGCGTGGTGGTGACGCTGCTCTGGCTCTGGATCCTCAATCCGCGTTTTGGCCTGGTCAACTACCTGCTGAGCCTCGTCCATATTGCGGGACCAGGATGGATGTTCTCGGCCGACTGGGTCATCCCCTCATTCGTCCTGATCAGCCTGTGGGGGATCGGCCGTACCATGCTGATCTACCTGGCCATGCTGCAGGCCATTCCCTCGCCCCTGTACGAGGCGGCCGAGATTGACGGCGCGGGCTCGCTGCGCCGGCTCAGATACGTCACGCTGCCCCTGGTGACGCCGGCCGTCTTTTTCAACATGGTGCTGGGCTTGATCGACAGCTTCCAGTTCTTCACGACAGCGTATGTGGCGACGAAGGGGGGCCCAGCCGGCGCGAGCATGTTCTACGCGCTCTACCTGTACCTCAACGCGTTCCAGTACTTCAATATGGGATATGCGTCGGCGCTGGCGTGGATCCTGTTCGCCGTCGTCGCCGTCCTGACCATCATCCTGTTCAGGACAGGCGCCATCTGGGTCTTCTATCAGGATCAGGAGACGGGCGGATGAGCGTGATGGAGCCCACCGACCACTCACCAGGGCCCGCAGGCGGTCCCGTCTGGGGCCAGCGTCGCCGTCGGCGCTGGCAGGCAGGAATCACCTATGTCCTTATCGTCGTTGGGCTCCTGTGGGTCATCGTACCGCTTGCTTGGATGCTCTCGAGTGCGCTCAAGGACAACGTCGACATCTTCCGTTTCCCGCCGGACCTTCTCCCCGCGCATCCCGCGTGGGGCAACTTCGTCGCGGCCTTCACGGCGATCCCGTTCCTGCGCTACCTCGGCAACAGCCTACTCATCGCCGTGCCAGCGACCGTGGGCACGGTGTTCAGCGCGGCGTGCGCCGCCTACGCCTTCGCTCGCCTGCGCTTTCCTGGGTCGCGGCTCCTCTTCGTCATTACGCTGGCCACACTGATAATCCCGGACGCGGTGACCCTCGTGCCGGGCTACCTCATCTTTAGCTGGCTCGGCTGGGTCGGCACAGACCTGCCGCTCATCGTGCCCAGCTTCTTTGGCGGCGGTGCCTTCAACATCTTCCTGTTGCGCCAGTTCTTCCGCAGTATCCCGCGCGCGCTCGACGACTCGGCACGTGTCGATGGGGCCACCTTTTTTCAGGTCTTCTGGCACATCATCGTGCCGCAGTCCATCCCGGCTTTGAGCGCCGTCGGTATCTTCGACTTCGTCAGTCACTGGAATGACTTCTTCGGCCCGCTCATCTACCTCGCGAATCAGGACCAGTACACGCTGACCGTGGGTCTCGCCTCGTTTCGTGACATCTACGGGAACACGCAGTGGAACCTTCTCATGGCCGACTCGCTGCTGGCGACCATTCCAGTCGTGGTGATTTTCTTTCTGTTCCAGCGCGTCTTCATCCAGGGCATTGTCGTTAGTGGAATCAAGGGATGAGGCCAACACCCATTGAGGCTCTCTGCCTGCTTGCCGCGCCTGTCATGGGCGCGAAGACAACCCCTGATTGACAGAGAGCGGAGGGTGCCTGGACCGTAGCGAATAGGGTACGGTATAGTAGGAACACAGACGCGACCCGGGAGAGCGCCCTTCGCAGCCTCGCACCCCCGGTGTGCCCGGGCAGGGACCGCACACGCGACAGAGAGGCGCGGTACATGAGCATATGAGCATAGCCTTACATGAGCGCCGGGAGATATCCGTCCGGGGCATTGTGCAGGGGGTGGGATTTCGACCCTTCATCTATGCCCAGGCACGACAACACGGTCTGGCGGGCCTGGTGCGCAACGACGCCGATGGCGTGCACATCGAGGTGGAAGGCGCTCCAGCGGACCTCGATCTTTTCCTGCGGAGCATACGGGACGAGGCACCGCCGCTGGCCCTGGTCGAGGATGTCGCGTGGCGACCGCTCGCGGTGTGCGGGGACCATGACTTCCGGATTGACGAGAGTCGGGACGGTGGCCGTCGGCGCGCCCTGGTCTCGCCGGATACGGCCACATGCGACGCGTGCCGTGACGACGTGTTCGATCCCGTCAATCGGCGCTATCGGTACCCATTCACGAACTGCACCAATTGCGGACCCCGGTTCACCATCACGCGCTCCGTCCCCTACGACCGGGCCATGACGACAATGGCCGGCTTCCCGATGTGTCCCGCCTGCCAGCGGGAATACGACGATCCGCGGGACCGCCGGTTCCACGCTCAACCCAACGCCTGCCCGGCATGCGGGCCCCAGGTGCGGCTGTGCGACTGTGCGGGCGGCGCGCTTGACATCGGAGAGGAAGACCCACTCCTACGCACCGCGGATCTCCTGCGCAGCGGAGCTATCGTCGCGATCAAGGGCCTGGGCGGATATCACCTGGCCTGTGATCCGTCAAACCGAGAGGCCGTCGGCGCGCTGCGCGGCCGTAAGGCGCGCCAGGACAAACCCTTCGCGCTCATGGTGCGAGACCTCGATCAGGCGCGTGCCCTCTGCCACGTCGGGCCCGAGGAGGAATCGCTCCTCACCGCTCCCGGGCGACCGATCGTGCTCCTGGAGCGCCGGGAGGATGCGGGGGTGGTCGACGACGTAGCCCCCCGCCAGAAGACACTGGGGGTCATGCTGACCTACACGCCGTTGCACGACATTCTGCTCCATGACGCGGCGATCCCTCTAGTGATGACCAGCGGCAACCGCTCCGATGAGCCCATTGCCTACCGTGACGACGATGCCGTCGACCACTTACGTGACATCGCCGACTATTTCCTGATTCACGACCGCCCGATCCACATGCGCTGCGACGACAGCGTGGCGCGCGTCATCGGAGGGGAGACGTATCCCGTGCGGCGCTCACGCGGCTACGCTCCGGCGCCCCTGAGGATGGTGGAGCGTGTCATCCGCCAGACGCTCGCCTGCGGCGGCGAGCTCAAGAACACCTTCTGCGTGGCCAAGGATCACCACGCCTTCCTCAGCCACCACATCGGCGACCTCAAGAACTACGAGACCCTGCGCTCCTACCGGGAAGGGGTGACGCACTACTGCCGGCTCTTCGACGTGCACCCCGAGCTGGTGGCCTACGACCTGCATCCCGCGTATCTCTCCACCACGTACGCCCACGAATTGGAGGAGGCGGGACTCCTGGCGGTGGGTGTGCAGCACCACCACGCGCATATCGCGAGCTGCCTCGCCGACAACGAGCGGCCCGGCGAGGAGCGCGTCATCGGGGTGGCGCTGGACGGAACCGGCTACGGGACCGACGGCGCGATCTGGGGCGGGGAGTTCCTGGTGGGGAGCATCCGGGAGGGGTTCGCGCGGCAGGCGCATCTAGAGTACGCGCCACTGCCCGGTGGCGAGGCCGCCATCCGGCAGCCGTGGCGGATGGCGCTCGCGCGCCTCCTCACGCTGTACGGGGAGGAGGACGTCGTCCGCCTCCCTATCGCGCTGGTCCAGGCTGCCGGAGAGCGGAATGTCCGGCTCATCGCCCGCCTGGTCGAGCATCATGTTAATATGCCGCTAACCTCCAGCGCCGGCCGGCTTTTCGATGCCGTGGCGGCCCTGGTTGGCGTGCCAGGGTCGGAGCGCACCACCTACGAGGGGCAGGCCGCGGTGGAGTTGGAGCTTATCGCGCGCGGCCCGGCGCACCATGGATATCCCGTCCGACTCCAGCCGGAGGGAACGGGATGGGTGATCGAGACCGGCGGGATCATTGCCGCTGTGGTCGAGGACCTGCTGGCCGCGCGGCCGGCGGGAGAGATAGCGGCCCGCTTTCACCGGACGATGGCAGACCTTGTCGTCGCGGGGTGCACGCGACTCCGCGAGGAGGGTGGGGGCGGCGGCGTGGCGCTCTCAGGGGGAACGTTCCAGAACAGGTTGCTGCTAGAGCAGGTGACAGAGCTACTCCGGGAGAGCGGCTTTGTAGTCTATCGCCATCGACGGGTACCGACCAACGACGGAGGGCTGTCTTTGGGGCAGGTGGTGCTCGCCGACAGCATGATGCAGGGATAGAAAGGGATTGGTAGCGCCATGTGTTTAGGCATCCCAGGTCAGATCGTCGAGATCGTCGACGAGACGCTCCAGCTCGCCAAGGCGAACGTAAGCGGCGTGCGACGGAACATCAATGTCGGCCTCGTGAACAGCGATGAGGAGAAGGTGCGGATCGGGGACTGGGTGCTGATCCACGTCGGTTTCGCGATGGCCAAGATAGACGAGGCCGAGGCGCAATCAACCCTGCGCGTGCTTGCGGATATCGGCGAGGCGTACGAGCAGGAGATGGCCGAGTTGACCGCCTCCCGGATCGAGTAGAGATCATGACTCGACGCAACGACGATCTGATGGTAGACGCCTGTACTCTGGACCACGACGGCTGCGTGGTTTGTTCCGACGCCGGCATCCCCGTGCGCGTCGTGTCCTTGGCGGGCGATGACGCCCTGTGTGAGGATACTGTCGGCAACCGGGCACAGATCGCGGTGGAGTTGGTGGCTCCCGTGCGGGAGGGCGATGTGCTCCTGACGCATGGCGGGGTCGCGATCGGGCGTATGGAACATACGGAACATACGGAACGTGTGGGAGTGCGTGGGGAAGGGACAACCTAGATGAAGTACGTCGATGAATTTCGCAACGCCGACATCGCGCGCGCGGTCGCGGCCGAGATCGCCGCGCTCGCGGACCCGGATCGGCACTACAAGATCATGGAGGTCTGCGGCGGGCATACCCACACCATCTATCGCCACGGCATCAAGGACCTGCTGCCTCCTCAGATTGAGTTAGTACACGGACCCGGTTGTCCCGTCTGCGTGCTGCCGATGGGGCGGGTCGACGACGGCATCGCCATCGCCGAGCGGCCGGACGTGATCTTCACCTGCTTCGGGGACATGATGCGCGTGCCGGGCTCCAAGGGAAATCTGCTGGAGATCAAGGCCCAGGGCGCGGACATCCGCATGGTCTACTCCCCGCTGGACGCGCTGCGCCTCGCCCGCGAGAACCCGGACCGCGAGGTCGTCTTCTACGCCATCGGGTTCGAGACCACGGCCCCGTCCACCGCGCTCACGCTGCAGCGGGCCAAGCGTGAGGGCATCACGAACTTCTCCGTCTTCTGCAACCACGTCACCATTGTGCCGCCGGTGCGGGCGCTGCTGGACTCGCCGGACCTGCGCCTCGACGCCTTTATCGGGCCAGGGCATGTGTCCACGGTGGTCGGCTGCCGCCCCTACGAGTTCATGCCGCGCGACTACGGTAAGCCGGTCGTGGTGGCGGGCTTCGAGCCGCTGGACCTCATCCAGTCCATCCTGATGCTGATGCGCCAACTGGCCGAGGGACGCTGTGAAGTCGAGAACCAGTACAGCAGGGTCGTGCCCTGGGAGGGCAATCTACAGGCCCTTAAGAGTATGGCCGAGGTCTTCACGCTGCGCCCGTACTTCGAGTGGCGGGGCCTGGGCTTCATCGCCCAGTCGGCGCTCAAGCTCGCTCCGGCCTACGCGGACTTCGACGCCGAGTTGCGCTACGCCTCGCCCGGTGTGCGGGTGGCCGATCCGAAGGCGTGCCAGTGCGGCGAGGTGCTCAAAGGCGTGCTCAAGCCCTGGGAATGCAAGGTCTTCGGCACGGCCTGCACCCCGGAGCGCCCCCTGGGCGCGCTCATGGTCTCGTCCGAGGGCGCCTGCGCCGCCTACTTCAACTTCGGGCGCACGCACGCGCACATGGAGCAGGCGGAGACGGTGGAGACGGTGGCGGCGGTGGCGGCGGTGGCGGCAGGGGTATGAACGACCAGCGCGAACAGCATGTGCTGGAGCGGCTCGAACAGGGCCGTCGCCGGCCGCCGGCGTTCACTGCTCCGTGGATCGATATGAGCCACGGGGCCGGGGGTAAGGCGACGCACAAACTGATCGAGGGGCTGCTCCTGCCGGCGCTGACCAACCCGGCGCTCGCCCCACTCGGCGACGCCGCGCTGCTGCCCTTTGGCGAGGCCCATGTAGCGCTGACCACTGACGCCTTTGTGGTGCATCCGCTGGCCTTCCCCGGCGGTTCGATCGGGGAGTTGGCCGTCAACGGGACGGTGAACGACCTCGCCATGGCGGGGGCCACGCCGCTCGGTCTCTCCGCGGCTCTCATCATCGAGGAGGGGCTGGACACGGCAGTGCTGCGCCGCGAGGTGGAAGCGATGGCGGCAGCGGCCGCGCGGGCCGGTGTCAGCATCATAACCGGGGACACCAAGGTGGTCGAGCGCGGGAAAGGGGACGAGCTCTACATCGTCACGACGGGGATAGGCGTCGCGGACCCCGCGCTCCGCCTGTCCGTGACAGCGGTACGGCCGGACGACAAGATCATCTGCTCGGGGACACTGGGCGACCACGGGATGGCTATCATGATCGCGCGGGGCAACCTGGAACTGGAGGCGGAGATCATCTCGGATACACGGGCACTGACTCCATTGGTCGAGGCGCTCAAACGTGCAGTGGGGCCGAACCTGCGCTTCATGCGCGATCCGACACGTGGCGGAGTTGGCACAGTGCTGAACGAGTTGGCGCGCGACTCCGGCTATGGGATCGCGCTCTGGGAGGATCAATTGCCGATCCGGGACGCCGTGCATGGCGCCTGCGAGATACTGGGCCTTGACCCGCTCTACGTCGCAAACGAGGGCAAGATGCTTGCCGTGGTGGCGCCGGGGGCCGCTGACGCCGCGGTTGAGGCGCTGCGGCGCCTCGCGGGAGGTGAGGATGCCGCGGTGATTGGGGAGGTGCGCGAGGAGCCGGCGCGCATGGTTCTCATGCACACGGGATTCGGCGGCACCCGTATGATCGACATGCTGGTCGGTGATCCGCTACCCAGGATCTGTTAGCTGATAGCTGACAGCGTAAGGAGGCAGTGATGCTGCTGGATACCGACACGATGGACACGCTGGTGGCGCGCGGCAGAGCAGCGCTACTGCGGCGCAACGACGTCTGCGCGGCCTTCTTCACCGCGGAAGCGCCACGCCTGGCCGCGGCCTGCCAGGAGATGTCGCGTCGCTTCCTGGCGGGGGGACGACTGCTGGCTTTTGGGCAGGGTGCCGCGGCGACCGATGCACAGCATGTGTCGGTCGAGTTCGTGCACCCGGTCATCGTGGGCAAGCACGCCCTGCCGTCGCTCGATCTCGGCCCCGATTTCGCCACGCGCCTGCCGGTTATCGTGCGCCCCGAGGACATGGTGATGGGATTTTCGTTCCCGTGCCAGCGGGCCTCCTCCCCTGGGTCGATGGCGATAGCGCGCGCGTTGCGCCTCGCCGGCGAGCATGGGGCGCTTACCTTCGCGCTCTCTGGTGAGGCGGGGGACTATCCCTTTGCACTGCCGGATGATGATCCTTTCGTGTGTCAGGAGGTGTTCGAGATCCTGTACCATATGTTGTGGGAAACGGTCCACGTGTACTTCGAGCACCGTGAGCAGGGGCACGACGTGGGGGCATCTTCCTTCCTCTACCCCTTTCTGGGCAGCCAGGAGCAGCAACTCACAACGGTCGTGGACGATGTGCAGGGTTCGATGCTCCAGAAGATGGAGGAGGTGAACCGCCTGCGCGCGCTGGTGGCCGTGGAGGAAGCCGGCTCTCTAGCACAGGCCGCCATGACCATCTCCGAGCGGCTGGCGCGTGGCGGGCAGTTGATCGTGTTCGGCAACGGTGGCTCGGCCACCGACGCCAACGACCTTGTCGCGGATTGCGTGGACCCGCCGCCCGGCTTCACGCCCATCCCAGCGGTTTCATTGGCGGCCGAGCCGGCCAACATCACGGCCATCGCCAACGACATCGGCGCCGAGGCCATCTTTACGCGCCAGTTGATCGCGCACGCCCGGCGCGTGGACATCGCGGTGGGCATCTCCACCAGCGGCGGCTCGGCCAACATCCTGTCCGCGCTGGCGGAGGCATGCCGGCGCGGGCTGCTCACGGTGGGACTGGTGGGCTATGACGGAGGGAAAATCGTGAGTGAGCGCCTTGTCGATCATGCGATCGTCGTGCGCTCGGACTACATCCCGCGCATCCAGGAGGCGCAAGCCTCGATCTATCATGTCTTGCGCGCCCTGATAGAGGAGTCGCACTGGTGGCGACCCGAAGGAGGTACCCTATGGCAAGCATGACGAGCCTTTTGCAAGACAAAGGGCCGGATGTATGGACCATCGCGCCGGACGCCTCGGTATACGAGGCCATCGAGATGATGGCGGCCAGTTGGCATCTCCACCGGCAGCGGTTGGGCCAACATTCTGGCCGCCTTCGCCGAGGCGCGCAAGCGCGGCCTGCTGACGGTGGGATTAGTAGGCTATGACAGCGGGAGGATCGTAGCCGAGCATCTGGTGGACCACGCCGTCGTGGTGTCCTCGGACGACACCCCGCACATCCGTGAGGTACAAGCCTCCGCGCATCACGTCGTGGAGGGATGATTGAGGACGAACGGACGCCCTAGAGCGGGCCAGGGCGGTAGAGGACACCGCCACCGTCAGGGAGTGGAGTCGGCGTTGCGGACCATGCAGCCGTGGCCCATCCAGCCGACGGTGACCGGCTTGCCCTCCTCGACGATCACAGGCACCACCGAGGACCCCCCTGTGAGTTGGAGCATCCGCCGGTAGGCCTCCCGATCCCGTTCTACGTCGTACTCCACGAACGCGAGGCCCCTCCATTCGAGGTCCTCCCGCGCGGCCGCGCTGTGCGGGCAGCCGGCTGCGCTATAGAGGTCGATCGGCATCCCCTACCACCCCTATTAAACTACCCCTGAGTGTGTGCATCGCCAGTTCACGGTCGGTCCACCAGCCTATAAGATACATCGTTCATCGGGCGCATGCGTGGGAAGGCGTTGTGGTATCGACCGTGGTCATCCGTGCCACAGATTTTTACGCCACGATCGGGCGCGCAGGTGACCAGCGCACGGCATGTCCCTGGCTGCACGGACACGCCGACACGCCGACACGCTGACCGCTGGACCGCGCGCCCGCCCTGTGCTAAGATGGGTGTTAGGCATCATCCATCAGTAAGATCCCCGAGCGTCGTTGCATCAGTAAGATCCCCGAGCGCCGTTGAAGGAGCCCTGACTATGAAACATACCGCAATCGCAATCGTCCTCGCATCGCTTGTCCCTCTGACCCTATCGGGGCCGGTCCTGGCGGGCTCCCCCCAGCGCGGCATGGCCCGCCCGCCCGCTATCGTAGCGCCACGGAGTGATCGCATGGCGACGCGTGGCATGGCCGGTGATCCTTATAAGGGCTTTACCAGGACGGGTAACGCGGTGCGTCAATCGTTGCTACGTTTCGCGGCCACATGTGGCCATGCCGCGACCGGCACGGGATACGCGCTCTTCACGCCAGGTGTGGCCGGCAAGATGCATGGTCCGCACATGATCCTGCAGGTGGGGCTCACGGAGAGCCGCGGAGCGGCGCGCTGGGAACTGGAAACGATCATGCGTCAGGGGAACGCCGTCCGCGACGATAGCTCGGTGGGCGACTTGGCGGTGAATAGCCATGGAAGCGGGACGCTGACGGAGCGTACCATGCCCATGATCCACCCCGGAACCTATATGGTGCAACTGCTGGTTCGTGATGTGTCCTGCCATGCCGGCACGCAGTATCCCGTCGCGTACAAGACGATGCCCGCACGCATCGTGTTCAAGGGGATGATGGCGTCGATGTAACGGGCGTGGCCCCGATAAGCCGCGGCGACCTACTGGATCGTGGATCGTCGCGGAATGGTCATTGTGTCGCGCGATGCCGCGGTAGATAGCGTGGACAGCGCGGGAAGGAGCGGGTTAGTTGTGAACGTCGATGCGAAGACACCGATTCTCTGGGGCGTTGGTGGGGCTATCCTGGCCAGCACCTGCTGCGTTGCCCCCGTGGTGATGGCTCTCCTCGGCATCGGGAGCGCCGCGTTCCTCGTCGCGTGGCTCTCGCTGCGTCCGCTCTTCCTGGCGGTGGCGGCGCTCTTCCTGATCGGCGGCCTCGTGCTCATAGGTAGGCGAGCGGCGTGCGCCCGCACGCCCTCCTTACGCCGCCTGTGGATGGCCCCACTCATCATGGCTATCTGCTTCCTCGGGGGCTATAGTCTCCTGAACTCCGTGGTTGCGCCGCGCTTGTACCAACCGTTGGTGGCGCGCGACCAACAGGCGGTCACGGCGGGCGGCGTGGTGATCGGAGCCGCGGGACAGATCGTCCCGTTGCGCCAGGCCAACATTCACGTCTACATGAATTGCAGCGGGTGCGCCGCGTCGCTGCGCCTCAAACTCCTCGGCCTGCACGGCGTCCACGCGGCCTCCGTCGACTGGCAGCATGGCGTGGCCCAAATCCTCTTCGATCCGACCCGCACGACGGCACGCGGGCTGATCGCATCCATCCCCAATCAGTGGTTCTACGAGCCGCGCATGCAGGGGATGCAGTCGCTCTCGAACGCGACGCTCGCGGCGGCCACGCAAGTCCAGACACCACAAGTCGCGGCCGCTGGGACCGCGCTTATCGTGATTGCCGGCCTGTTCGTGCTCATTGGTGACGCCGCGCGCCGCCGTCGCGGTGGCCTTGGCCTCCAGAGCGCATAGCGCGGCCCGGCGACGGCCCCGGCGTTGTAGCCGCGGACATTGTGCACTGTCCGCGTGTCCGCCACGTCGCCGTCGGAGTGGCGCAGGAAAACGGCCTCGTCGATCCCCACGCGGCGCGCTACATCCAAGGCCGTCGCTTATCCACGCCATACAAGCCAGACGTGCGGCCGCTGTTCGTTCCGACACAAAGGCAACCGCAGGACGCAGGCGGATGCGGTTATCCTCGTTCCTCATACGATGTGCGCCACGAGCGTCTGCGCCCCGAGCCCGATGGCTACGGTCAGGACGAGGGCGATCGTCCAGACGACGGCGACCGCGCGCGCGGTCGCCCGCCTCGTCCCGGCCGGCTGGTAGAGGGACACGATGATGCGCAGGTACACGGCCAGCGAGAGCACGCTGTTGAGGACGGCGATCGCGGCGAGCCAGGTATAGCCAGCATCGAGCGCGGCGCCGAACAGTAGGAGCTTGCCCACGAAGCCGCCCAGGGGCGGGACGCCGACCAGGGAGAAGAGGAAGACGGCCATGGCCCCGCCCGTCCAGGGGGATGAGCGGCCGAGGCCCGCCCACGCCGACAGATCGCGGCCGACTCGGGCGACCACGGCGAACGCCCCCAGGTTCATCGCGGCGTAGGCCGCGGCGAAGACGACGAGAGCTTGCAGGGCGATGGTCCCGCGCCCCAGGGCCACGACGCCCAGCAGGAAATACCCCGCCTGCGCGATGGACGAGTAAGCCAGCAGGCGCACCACGTTGGTCTGCGGCAGCGCCGCCAGGTTTCCGTAGGTCATGGACACGGCCGCGAGCACGGCGACGACCAGCGGCCAGTTCACGGCCGATACCGGGAGGTCGCGCGTAACCTGCGCCAGGCCGAAGATCGCCCCGATCTTGGGGACGATCGAGAGGTAGGCCGCCACGGCGACGGGCGCGCCGTCGTAGGCGTCGGGGGCCCAGAAGTGGAACGGCGCCAGCGCCGCCTTGTAGCCCAGCCCGACCAGCACGGCGACGAGGCCGGCCGTCGCGGGCAGCAGCGCCCCACGCGCGCCGTGCACGCGGCTCAGGTCGGAGAGCAGCGTCGAGCCCGTGGCCCCGAACCAGTAGGTCAGACCGAAGATCATCACCGCCCCGGCGACCGAGCCGAACACAAAGTACTTCATGGCCGCCTCGGTGGCGCGGTCGTCGCGCGGGTAGGCCACCAACGCGAAGGAGCCGAGCGAGCTCAGGAGCACGCCGAGGACCAGGAACATCACGTCGCCGGCCCCGGCCAGGGCAAGCGCCCCGAGCGTTGTGAAGGCGAGCAAGCTGTAGACTGTCCCCTCGCGGTCGGTCCCGCGCACCTCGGGGTAGGCGAGCACCGCGCAGAGCGCCGTCGCGGGCAGCAGGATCAGCATAGCCCAGACGGAGAGCGTGTCGATGCGGTACGTGCTCTCGAAAATCGTCTCGCGCGTCCCCAGGAGCGGGACGGCCAGGAGCGCGGCGACGAGCAGGCCGCCGACGGTGACGACCAGCCCGACGCGCGGGCGGCGCAGCATCTCGGCGACCAGCGCGAGAACGGCCGCGATCAGCGCCACGAACACGGGGATGAGGGGGATGAGGTCGGGGCCGACCGGCGCCATCATGCTCATACGATGATCCGCGCCGCCGCGTGGATGACGGCCAGCAGGCCCCCCGGCGCGATCCCGACCGCGACGACGAGGATCAGCAGGGGCACAATGGCCCAGCCCTCGCGGCGCGAGAGGTCCGGCAGGTGGGTCCACCGCTCGACGGGCGCCCCGAGGAAGGTCGCCTGGATGGCGCGCAGGTACAGCCCCGCCGTGACGACGATCCCGACGATGGCCAGCGCCGTCGCCAGCGGGTAGACGCCGAAGGTCCCCAGGAAGATCTGGAACTCGGCCGGGAAGTGGGCCAGCCCCGGCAGCCCCAACGAGGCGAACGCGGCCAGGATGAAGCCCCACCCGATCAGCGGGGTGACGCCGAGGAGGCCGCCGAAGGCGCCCATCTCGCGCGTCCCGGCGCGGTCCTGCAACGTCCCCACCAGCAGGAAGAGCGCCCCCGTGACCAGCCCGTGGCTGACCATCTGCAACACCGCCCCGTCGATCGCCAGCGCCCGCGCGCGCGCGTCGGTCGCCGCCGCGGCCGCCGCGACGGCGAGGACGACGTAGCCCATGTGGTTGACGCTGGTGTAAGCGACCAGGCGCTTCAGGTCGGTCTGCGCCAGCGCCACAAAGGCGCCGTAGAGCGCGGAGAAGACGGCCAGGGCGGCGACGTAGGGCGCCGCCGCGTGGAAGGCCCCCGGCGTCATCTGCAAGGCGAAGCGGATGAAGCCATAGGCTCCCAGCTTCAGGAGCACCCCCGCCAGCACCACGCTCCCGGCCGTCGAGGCCTCGACGTGGGCGGCCGGGAGCCAGGTGTGCAGCGGGAACACGGGCGTCTTGACCGCGAAGGCGACCAGGAAAGCGACCAGAGTGAGCGTGGCGGCGAGGCCGGTCAGCGGCGGCGCGGCGATGACCGCGCGCATGTCGAAGGTGCGCGGGCGCCCGCCCAGGTAGAGGGCCAGGATGCCCAGCAGCAGGGGCAGGCTGCCGAGCAGGGTGTACAGGAAGAAGGTGAGCGCGGCGCGCTGCCGGCCCGCGTGGCCCCAGCCCGCGATGATGAAATACATCGCCACCAGATTGACCTCGAAGAACACATAGAACAGGACGAGGTCGAGGGACAGGAACACGCCGAGGCAGGCCGACTCGAGCAGCAGGAACAGGGCGACGTAGGCGCGTGCGCGCGCGGTCATCCCCAACGAGTAGACCAGCGCGACGAGGAAGAGCACGGCGGTGAGCAGGACGAGCGGCAGGCTGATGCCGTCGACGCCGACCCGGTAGGCGGCCCCGAGCGAGGGTATCCAGGGGGCCTCCTCGACCTGCGCGAAGCCGGGGCCGGCCCCGCGCGCCCAGATCCCCAGCGCCCCGAGCAGCGTCAGCCCCGCCGTTACGACCCCGATCGCCTGGGCCGCGCGGGGCGGGGCGCCGGGCCACGCCGTCACGAGGAGGGCGCCGGCGAGTGGGATGACCAGGGTCAGCGAGACGAGCGGGAACACGGGACCACCTTTCTACCGGACGACGAGGAGGACGGCGACGACCAGGGTGACGCCGCCCAGCGTGAACACCAACTCGCGCGAGACGAGGCCGGTCTGGAGGGTGCGGGCACGGACCCCGAGCTCGCGGACGCCGGCCACGAGCGCCCAGATCAGCCCGTCGATCCCCCGTTCGTCGACGACGCGGGCGGCGTGGGCCACGGCGAGCGCGGCCCGCCCGACGCCCAGCACGCCCCGGTGGATCGCGCTGTCGGCGCGATCGGCCTGCAGGGCCAGCGCGAAGGCCGGGCGCGCCACGAGCCCGTCGAACCCGCCCCCGACCCGGAAGCCGGTCGCGGCCCACGTGCGCGCCGGGCCGAACAGGCGTCCGATGGGGAACAGGCCGCCGGCGAGCACGCCCGCGACCGCGGCGGCGAGGTCGAGCCAGACGCCCAGGGCATTCTCCGGCAGCGGGAGGCCGAGGAGAGCGGCGATCGGGCCCACGGCGAGGCCGAGCGTCGCCGCCAACACGGCGAGCACGGCCAGGCCCGCGAACATCCATCCGATCCCAGCTACCGGCGCCTCCCGGGCGTCGCCGCGCCACAGGAGACGCAGCGCGCGTCCCACGTAGCCGCCGGTCAGGAGCGTCGCGACCAGGGCAAGGGGGGCCAACACCCCGGACGAGGGGGCGGCGAGCGTCGCGGCAACCACGGCATCCTTGGACCAGAAGCCGGCCAGCGGAGGGATGCCGGCCACGGCCAGCCCCGCGACGGCGACCAACACGTAGGTGGCGCGGTGGGCGCGGGCCGCGCCGCGCAGGTCGTCGAACGCCGTCGAGTCGTAGGCCTCCTGGTAGACGCCGGCGCCCAGGAAGAGGGCGCCCTTCATGGCGGCGTGCGCCACCAGATGCGCCAGGGCGGCGCCGACCGAGCCGGCGCCCAGGGCCAGGAACATGAAGCCGAGCTGGCTCGAGGTCGAGGCCGCCAGCAGGCGCTTGAGGTCGCCCTGCGCGATGGCCATTAAGCCGGCCACCACAGCCGTCACGCCGCCGACCGCGCCGACGAGGAGCAGCGCGCCCGGCGGGAACAGCGGGAGGGCGCGCGCCAGCAGGATGACGCCCGCGATGACGAGGGTCGCCGCGTGCAGCAGCGCCGAGACGGGGGTGGGGCCGCGCATGGCGTCCTGCAGCCAGCCCTGGAAGGGGACCTGCCCCGCCTTGCCCATCGCCGCGACCAGCAGCAACAGGGCGGCGGCCGTCGCCGCCTGCCCCCCGACCCGTAGCGTCGGCGCGATCGCGGTCGTGCCGGCGCGCGTCGCCAGGACGAAAATACTGAGATAGAGGCCGAGATCGGCCGCGCGCGTGATCACGAAGGCGCGCGTCGCCGCCCGCGGGACCTCGGGGCGCGCGTACCAGAAGCCGATCAGCAGGTAGGAGGCCAGGCCGATCAGTTCGTAGGCGGCCAGGAATAGCACCCAGTCACCGGCCAGCGCGAGCGTCTGCATCGCGGCGGCGAAGAAAGACATCGCGGCGAAGAAACGCGCGTGGTCCCCGTAGCGCCGCATGTAGCCCACGGCGTAGACGAGCACGCACAGGGTCACGACGGCGACGGTCACCTGCAGCACGGCGGCGAGGGGGTCGACGACGAGGCGCAGCGGGAGGCCGGGCAGGCCCAGCGGGCCGGGGAGCGTCGCCGCATAGCGCGCGCCGCGCGCCACACCGACCAGCGTAGACACAGCCGCAGCCGTGCCGACGACCGCGCCCAGGATGGCCAGGGGTGACGGCGCGCGCCGCGCGAGCAGGATGGCGGCAACCGCCGCGAGCGGCGCCAGGATGGGCAACGCGGCGACGATCATCCTTTGAGCTCCTCCGCCTCGCCCATCTCGACCGAGCCCTTAGCGCGGAAGCGCCCCGTGCCCACGCCGAAGCCGACCGCCATCTCCAGCGCCATCACCGTCATCACGATCAGCACGAACATCTGCCCCGCGTACACATGGGGGTGCAGGAAGCGCCAGAAGGCGACGAGGTTGACCAGCGCGGCGCCCAGCATGAGCTCGATGCCCATCCTGATCATCACCAGGTTCGTCTGACTGAGCGCCCCGTAGACGCCGACCCCGAACAGGCCGGCCCCCACGAGCAGGGCGATGATGAGCGCGCTCATGGACGTTGCCCCCTGACGATGGCCACCGTCGTGGCCGCGATCATGGCGACCAGGATGGTCACCCCCGCCGTCTCGAAGATCAGCATGGAGCGGCCCATCAGCTCGATGCCGAGGTCGAAAATCTGCGCCGTCGCGGCCGGCGCGTGGACGGCGATCGTCCCCCACGGGCTGAAGACCACGAGGCCGACGGCGGCCAGGCCGCCCGCGACGCCCGCCACGATCGACGTCCGTTTCTGGTGCGTCATGTCCATGGCCATGAGGCCGCCCGGGTCCATCATGTACATCACCATGAAGATAGCCATGATCGCCATCTCGGTCGCCATCATCATGAGCTGCAGCACGCCCAGGAACTCGGTCTCCATGACCAGGAACAGGCCTCCGAGCGCCGCCATGCAGAAGAGCAGCGCGAGCGCCGACCGTACCATGGACGTGGTGCGAAACACCGCGACGGCGAACCACAGGGCCAGCAGCCCGAAGACGGCGACGAGGATGACTTGACTCGTCAGCATGGCCGACCTCGCCCACATCGCGCGGCGATGCGGCGGCGCAGTGCCCGGCCACGCATCGTGGCCATCAGCGCGCCCCCAACGTCGGGCCGTAGCGCGCGGCCAACAGTGTGATCCCGACCCAGAAGATGTTGACGAGCGCGAGCGGGATGCCGAGCGTCCACCCCCATTCCAGCAGGTGTTCGTCGCGGATGCGCGGCACGTAGCGCCCCACGACGAGCATGGCCGTCGCCACGAGCAAGATCTTGACGCTCGTCCAGGCCCAGGGCGGCAGCCAGGGGCCAAAGCCGAGCCAGCCGCCCAGGAAGAAGACCGTGATCGTGGTCGCTAGCGTCACCACCAGGACGAGCCGGGCCAGGCGCAGCACGGCCAGGCGATCCCCCGTGTACTCACCCATGACCCCGCCGGCCAGCTCGCCCGGCGCCGTGGGCAGGTCGAACGGCGGCAGGAAGCACACGGCCATGGCCGCGAGCCAGAAGAGCACGAAGCCGAGCGGCTGGGCGACCGCGTTCCACAGGAGCGCCTGCGAGGCGACGATGGTCGTGGTCACGAGAGACTGGGCGCGCATGGCCACGGCGCTGAGCGGCATCACGATAAGCATCGCATAGGCCACGAGCTGGCCGAGGAAGCGCCAGCCGGCGACCATGGCGTAGACGCCGTCGGGCGCCCACCCGGCCATCACCACGGCCACCAGGACATAGGCCAGGGCCGCGTTGACGAAGAGCGCGCCGGTAGCGAGGTCGGCCATGACCGCGCCCGGCGCGAGCGGCAGCACCGCGGCCGCGAGGACCGCGGCGACGAGCAGCAGGGCCGGCGCGGTTTCGAACAGGAGGCGGTCGGGCTGGCGCGGCACGAGCGACTCCCGGCCCAGGAGGGCGAGGCCGGCCTGAAGCGGCGCCACGGGACGCAGGCGCCCGGTCGCGCTCCACCCCTCCACGACGGCGACGAGGTAGGCGCCGACCAACAGGGGAATAACGAGCCATACTCCGGTCATCGGTCCATCTCCCAGGGCGAGAGGTCGAGCGAGGCCACGCCGACGAGGGCGTCGGCCACCTCCCGCCCGTCGGATACCTCCTTGATCAGCGTCGCGTTGTGCGTCGATGGCGTGTCGAGGGTGACATCGCGCACCACGCCCCCCTCGACGGTCACGCGCAGGGTCGCCGCGCCGCGTGGCGTCTCCACCGTGGCCGCACCGACACCGCCCGCCCCCGTCGCTACGAAGCGATCGGGCACGGCGACCGCACCCGCGGCCAGGGTGAGGCCGAGGCTCTGCTCGATCTCGGCCAGGCGCACCCGCAGCCGCGCCCACGCGTCGTTGCCAGCGCGCACGACCGGGATGAAAGAGAGTCCCTGGTAGGTCGGGTCGTCGGCCCGCACGTCGTCCAGCAGGCCGGCGGCGCGGGCGACCGGCCCGCGTGGGAGCGCGCCGACCGTGACGCGCGCGGTCTCGTCGTTCGCCTCTGCCCCCGTCTTCGGACCACCATCGCCGCCGGCGTGGGGGAGCCCGATCCCGGCGAGACGGCGCCGGAGGTAGGGTGTCCGCTGCGCCCGGCGCGCAAACTCCCCCACGGCCGCTCGCACGCTCTCGACCGCGGCGATGTCGCCGGCGCGCAGCAGGGCGAGTTGCAGGGCTTCCGCCCGCGCGGCCATCCAGCGATCGCCCAGTAGCTCCCCAAACAGGGCCACCCAGCCGAGGTGGCTGGCCGCGCGTTCCCGCTCGAGAGCCCCGACGCGCGCGCGCGCCGTCGCTCCGTCGACCACGCTGCCCGCCGCGTCCTCCAGGGCGCGCGTGGCCAGGAGGCGGTACGCCACCGGCGCCAGCGGGTCGAGGCGCGCCAGCCGCGCGGGCAGCATCGCGGCCGAGCCGGGCCATGTGGCGGTGAGCCCACGCCCAACCGTCCCCGCCGCGACCGTGGTCTTGGCCACCGCGTCGCCGTCGAGGGTGAAGGTGAGGGCAAGGCCGCCGGGCAGGCCGGAGAAGAGCGGGCCGAAAGGCGCCTCGACCCACTCCATGGGCAGGCCATCGGGGCTACGCGGCAGATCCTTGGTCATCATGATCATCGACATGCCCCCGCCGCCCATATCCATGTCGCTCATGTCGCCGTGGTCCATGCCGCCCATATCGCCGTGGTCCAAGCCGCCCATGTCGCCGTCCATGTTGCCGTGACCACCATGCCGCATGTGCATGGCGCCCTCGTGGTCGTCCCCGTGCCCATCGTCGCCGTGATCCACATGCTGGCGCCGCTCGCCGTCGTGGTGGGCCTGCTGCTCATACATGTCGCCATGGTCGGGGCGCGTGTCCTGGCCGCCCGCATCGTGCCCCGCGTCGTGGCCCTGCGCGCCGCCCATCTGTCCATGCATCTCGCCCTGATCACCATGGTCTTGTCCGCCCTCGTGCGTTTGTCGGGCTTGATCCTCGCATCCGCTACCGCCGTCATGGCCCGTGGCGCCGTCCGTCCCGGTGCCGTGCGCCTGCCGGTCTGTGCGATCCCCCCCGATCTCGACCGTGTCGCTCCCGGCCCGGACCACGACGCGCCGCGCATCGCCCATCCGCGCGCCGTGGTCGTCACCTCCTTCGTCCATATCGCGGTCGCCCGGGCCGGTCGCATCCGTCCGCGCGCCTCGGTCACCGTGGCCCGTATCCTGGTCGTGCCGGCGCGGCATGTCCATGCCGTCGTGGCCGTGGCCGTGGCCGTGGCCGTCGTGGTCCATCCCCGTACCCGCGTCGTTCTCGGTGGGTTGGACCTCCGGCACATCGAACGCGGGCGCGTCGGGCGACCAGGCGCCGGTCGCGACGAATCGGCGCAGATTCGTGGCGCCGGCGACCACAGCTTCCTGGTCTGCGGCGACCGCGACATCGGGCTCCGGCAGGGGCGACGCATCGTCCGTCCCGGCGGCGAGGATCGCGCGGGGCCGCGCCATCTGCGCGTAGGCGACGGCGGCCGCCCCGCGCAGGCCCTCCGGCAGCTCGCCGACGAGCAGCAGCACGCTAGCATGCCGCGGCGTCGCGACGACGCGCAGCCCCGCCGCGTCGAGGTCCAGGCCGCGCATCCGCGCGACCTCCAGGCCCGGCACGACGAACGCCGTCAGATCGCGGGCCTGGCTCCGTGCCAGCAGCAGCCGCAGCCACGTCGCGCGTCCGGCGCGCGCCCCGCTCATCATTGGCGTCTCAGTGCCCCCTGACTCCAGCCATAGAGCAGCCCCAGGAAGAGGATGAGCAGGAAGACGCCCATGTCCCCGAAGGCTTCCAGGCCCACCGTCTGGAAGACGACAGCCCAGGGATACATGAAGGCCATCTCCATGTCGAAGGCCAGGAAGAGGAGCGCGATCCCGTAGTAGTGGGCGTGGTAGCGCACCCAGGCTGGCTTGGGCGACAAGACGCCGCCCGTGTAGGGCACATCCTTGCCTGGCTCGGCCCGCGTCTCGCCGAGCGCGCGGGCCAGCAGGCGGAGCGTGACCACGAGCCCGACCGTCCCAACGATGAGCGCGAGCAGCACGGCATACTGCTGGAGTGGCGTCACGCGATCCCCCTTCGTCCAGTCACGCCCGGTCGCCACCTCGACACGACGACGTGACGATCAATGTACCCAATACCCCCATACCGTATATAATACAGGTATGGTGAGGAGCATGTGATGGTGCGGCGGACGAGTTCGAGTTACGGCCAGGACAAAGTAGCCATCGCGCGCCGCCTGCGCAAGATGGAGGGGCAGGTGCGCGGCATCGCCCAGATGATCGAGGACGACCGCTACTGCCTCGACGTGGTGCAGCAGATCGACGCGCTCAGCGCCGCTGCGCGCGAGGTGTCCCTGATCGTGCTCGAGGACCACCTGCGCGGCTGCGTGACCGATGCGATCAAGGACAACGACGGGGACGCCGCGATCAAAGAGATGGTGACGGTGCTGGGGAAGGCCCTGCGCCAGTAGGATCGCGGGAACGGGAGGGCGACGTGATGACGGGACAGACGGGACAACAGACGCTGCGAGGGGCGTGCGCGTCTCTGGCCGCCCTGCTCGTCGCGCTGCTGGTCCTGCACCATCCCGTCATGGCGCTGATACCCATGCCCGCGCCCATACCGGCCACGTCCGGTCAGGGCGGGGCATCGGTCATGTCGGCCATGCCCGGTCGGGGTATGGCGTCGGCCACACCGTCGCACGTCCACGCTGCCGCGGGCGCTGGGGACAGGGCGCCGGCCGCATACCACACGGCCTGTCCGCTATGCGGGATGGTGTGCCCGCCGACGCAGGGCGCCTTACCTGACCGCCCCACTGCACACTCCCCATCCCTCGCGACGGGGGGCGTCCCCTGCGGGGACGCGCCCGTCGCACCCACTCCATCGTTCATTGGCCGCGACTTCTCCGCGCGCGCCATGAACGCACGCGCACGCGGTCGCGCCCCCTCACCCAGCACGCGCCAGGCCCTCCTCGGGGTGTACCTGCTGTGAGCCGCGAGAACGGGACCATTCTTTCCTGACATGAGGACGTCGTCCGCGACGGTCGGTCGCGGCGCCCTCCCCCGACAACGCCCTGCGTTCACAGACAGGACACATCCTGAGGAGTATACCCGCATGTTCTCGACACTTTCCCGACGCGTCGCGCGGCCCCTCGGCCTCGCGCTCGCCTTGACCCTGTTCGTCCCGGCGCTCGTCCCGCAGCCCGCCCGCGTGTCCGCAGCCGCGACACGCGCGCCCGCGAAGGCCGCCCCGTTCGATCAGCAATTCATCGACATGATGACGCCCCACCACATGAGCGCCGTGGCCATGGCGCAGATCGCCCTCACGCGCGCCCAGCATCCTCAGATCAAGCGGCTGGCGCAAGCCATCGTCTCACGCCCAGGACAAGGAGATCGGACAGATGAAGGCGTACCGCAAGGCCTGGTACGGCAGCGCCACCACCCCCTCCATGGACCATATGCCCATGTTGCCGGGGCTTCCCATGGGCGACATGCGCATGGGCATGACCATGATGGGCGATATAGCGCACCTCAAGACCGCGAAGCCCTTCGACCGCGCGTTCATCGACGCGATGATGCCGCACCACCAAATGGCCATCGACGCGGCGAAGTTGGAGCTGGCGAACGGCTCCCACCCGCAACTCAAAGCGCTCGCGCTCTCCATCATCCAGGACCAGGCCCGCGAGCAAGGGCTGATGCAGGCGTACCGCGAGCTGTGGTATGGCGGCAGCATGGGCAGCATGCCCGGCATGTAACGACCGCGCATGCGGGGGCGGTGACATGGCGGACACGTCATCGCCCGCCCCCTGAGCGGGACAGAAGGTCGCCCTGTCGTCGCACGCTGGGCGGAGTTATGCTGGCGGGCATGGGCGCATGAGCATGCTGCATCTCGGCGGCCAGTCCCTCTCCGAGCGCCGCCGCCGCAGTCGGCGCCGACGGGCAGATCACGCCCGGTCCCCCAGCGTATCGCGGATCGGGGCGCGGCCGTGAGCAGGCATAGTGCGGACGCGGCGCAGAAGCGAGGTAACCTGGGCGGCCCCACGGGCAACAGCCCCGCATAGCGCGGGGGCGACCCTTCCGTTGATGGGAGCGCGTCGCCGCCCATCGATCGGTCGGCGCGTCGTGTCGCCCGACGGACCATCCGGGCCGTTATAGATAGAGATGCCGTCGACCTGATCGCAGCGGCGCCGACCGACTAGTTTATCGTCCGAAAGGATCATGCCCATGAAGCAGCGCGGCCTCCCCGCTCTCATCGTCCTCCTCGCCATCGCCGGCGTCTATGCCTATCAGGCCCGGAGCATGTCGCATGCACAGGCCCACGGCGCGCGCCCAATCGGCGCCCTCGCGGCAGCGCGCTCGACGCCCAGGGCCACGGCGCGCGCCACCGCGACCGCCAGCCCCACACGCCCGGCGACGAGGAAGCCGGTGTCCCCCGGGACGCCCGGCGCGCGCCCCACGGCGGCGCGGGCTCACGTCACACGCCCCATGGCGACCCCGGTGCGGATAGCGCGCCCGACCCCGACCCCGACCCTGTCCCCCTCGAGCGGGCCCGTGGAATTGGGCGATGCCCAATTCTCCCTCTACAGTATCAACCCGCGATTCACCCGGCAGGACGTCTCCGTCGGCCTGTCCGCGCCGGCGCGCGTGCGGGTGCGGATTGCACAGCCCGGCGACGTGTCCCATGTGCGTACGATAGACCTGGGCGTCCGGCCGGCGGGGACCATCGCGCTGGAGTGGGACGGGCGCGACAACGCCCACCGGCTAGTCCCCACCGGCTCCTACACCTACACTATCAGCGCGACAAACGCCAGGGGACAGCGGCACACCGACACCTACAGCATGCTGGCCGTCACCTACAAGCGCATCGTCATCTCGCTTTCCAAGCAGCGGCTGTGGGCCTTCGACGGCTCCCACTACGTGATGAGCTCGCTGGTCACGACCGGCAACCCGGCGCTGCCTACCCCGACGGGAGCCTTTCCCATCCTGGGCAAGTACAGCCCCTTCACCTTCGTGAGCCCCTGGCCGCCCGGCTCCGCGTACTACTATCCGCCGTCGCCCACGACGTACGCGCTGCTCTTTGATAATCGGGGCTACTACGTCCACGACGCGCCGTGGCGGAGCAACTTCGGCCCCCACAGCAACGCCACGACGGGGACACCCGGGCAGAACTATACGGGGACGCACGGGTGTGTCAACGTGCCGTTCACCATGATGCAGCCGCTCTACCAGTGGGCCACCATCGGCGCCGTGGTGGAGGTCGTGCCCTAGCGGACGGAGCGCCGTCGGCTCGACAACGAACGCCGTCGCGCACGGCCCCATGCGCGACGCTGGCCGCACACAACTGTGAGGATGATGGGACAAGGGAGAGACGACGCATGACCGCACGAGATGGGACGACGAAGCAGCGCCGCGCCGAGCAACGCGCGGCGCGCCGGCAGCGCGAGGAGGCCGCGGTGCGTCGGCGGCGACGACAGCGCTGGCTCTGGTGGGGCGGTGGGGGCGCGGCTGCGGCCGCGGTGGTCGGGGTGGGCGTCTTCGCGATCGCCGCGAACAGGGCCAGCGCCGCGCCCACGATTTCCGGCGTGCACTGCAACACCAGCGAGGGTGTCGCGACCCACACGCACCAGCGCCTGACCATCTACGACGCGGGTAAGCCGATCCCCGTCCCGCAAGGCATCGGCGTCGACGAGGGCAGGAACTGTCTCTTCTGGGTACACACGCACAGCCCGGACGGGGTCATCCATGTGGAGTCGCCGAACCAGGATACGTACACGCTCGGGCAATTCTTCGACATCTGGGGCCAGCCGCTGGGCCGGACGCGGCTCCTGTCCCACGCCGCGAACAAGGTGCACGGCATCCGCGCCTACGTCAACGGCCGGCCATATGCGGACGACCCGCGCTCTATCCTCCTGGCGCAGCACACGCTGATCACGCTGGAGTATGGGCCACCGTGGGTGGCTCCGACGACGCGCTTCGCCTGGCCACAAGGGACATGAACCGATGAGCCGGCCGGACATGGGGCGTCCGCGTCCGCATCCGCGCGCCTACGCAGCGCGAGGGTGCGCGCATAAGCCCGCTTGAGCTCGCACTGGTCTTCGAGGCGGGCGTCGCGTCGTTCGTGTCGCCCTGTTGCCCGCCGATCTAGCGCCGGCCGGAGAGGGTGGTGGGAGACAACGACGGACGCACCGGCACAGGATCGCGCCGGACAAAACGAAGGCGACCATGGAGGACAACATATGGTCAGGAAACGATGGATCTACCTGAAAGCGACGATGCTGGGGCTGGGCCTGGGCGCCACGACGCTCGTGGCCGCCGGCGTGCCCACGGATGTCGTCCCGACCCCCTGGTTCACGCGCATGACGCCCGTGCGCCCGCAGGACTATGCCGTCCTGGCCCTGACGGTCGCGCTGGCCGCGGCGCTCGGCGCGACCTACGCCTTCCCCGCCGCCTGCCGGTTCCGGCCCGGGACCTACGGGGCCGCGACGTACCTCTCCGCGCTCGCCGTGGGCTGCCCGATCTGCAACAAGGTCGTCGTGCTCCTGCTCGGGGTCGGCGGCGCCCTGACCGTCTTCCAGCCCCTGCAGCCGCTGCTCGCCGCCGGCTCACTGGCGCTGCTCGGCTACGCCCTCATGCTGCGGCTGCGCGCGGTCGGGGTCCTCGGGCGCGGCGGGGCGGGCGGGACGGCGGCATGACCGCCCGCCCCGCCGCGCCGATACCAACGGCAATGCGACCCGCCCCCGCGGGGCCACTACCGTTCGTGTTCGATGGGAGGATAGCCGCGACGATGATGGTGACGCTGGCTCCGCGACGGCCGCCCCGACGGCCGGTCCTGGTCGGGGCGTTGGGGGGTGTGGTGGTGGCGCTGCGCGGCCGCGCGCTCTATGCACGCAACGGGGGTGTACCCGATAGAGGCGCGCAGCGACGTGCGCGCCTCTATCGGCGCGCCGCCGTCGCGGCGGGTCGCCGTCGCGAGCCTGGCCCTGGTGTACCAACGGGGCCGCGGTCGACGGGGCGGCGGGGCGCAGGGGCACGGCAGCGGCGCGCGCGTCCCGACGGGCGACGCCGCCGGGGGTGGGTCGCGGCCGCCCTGGCGGCGCTGGCCCTGATCGGGGCTGTCGCACTGGCCCGCGTCAGGGCATCCGCCACCATCGACGGTATCGGATGTGCGACGGGGGGGCCGGTCGCGCTGCACACACACCAGCGCCTGGCGATCTACGACCGTGGCCGGCCCGTCCCCGTCCCCCAGGGCATTGGCGCGGGCGCGACGCCCGACGCCACCCCCTGCCTCTACGCCCTGCACACGCACCGCGACGACGGGCTCATCAGCGTCGAGTCGCCTCTCCGCCGGGCCTACACGCTGGGCCAGTTCTTCGACATCTGGCGGCAGCCAGTGGGCCGGGATCGAGTCGCCGCCGCGCGAGCCGACGTGTCCCACCCGCTGCGGGCCTACGTCGATGGCCGCCCGTACCGGGGCGATCCGCGCGCGATCCCGCTCAGGGAGCGCACGCTCATCACCGTCGAGATCGGCCCGCCCTGGGCGTCCCCGCCGCCGTACACCTTCCCGGCGGGCACGTGACGCCTAGGGCGAGCCCGACATCGGCGCCCGCGTCAGCACATCTCCACGCCGTGCGGACCGTGGCCCTATGGGGATTATCGTCCTGAGCAGCGCGAGCGGCGGGGTGGTCATGCTGCTGCTCCCGGTCACCATCGCCCGGCCTTTCCGGCTGCGCCACGGCCGGCGCGCGGGTGACCCGTGACCCCCGGCGCACCCGCTGACGCCCCACGACCGGTTGGGCTACGCGGATGAGTTACGTCGCCGAGAGAACGACTGAATGGCGTGGCGCGGCGAGGAGTGGCGCGGTATGGGTCGGGAATGGCGCATGGATGGAGGCGTGCGGGGCGGGGCGGTAGGACGCGCGGGCGAATGGACCCCACCCGCACGCGTAACCGTTATAGGCCGTGGCTCGTTATCCCTGCTGTAGGGGCATAAGGCCCCCGCGCTCATAGGGAAGGATCTCGTATGGCCCGCTCATCCGCTCGCCCGCTCGCCCTCATCGTCGCTCTCGCCACCCTCGCGGGCGTCACGGCGTACTCCCCCCGCGCCCAGGCAGGCGCCGCGCCATCCGCCCATGTTCAGACTACCCCCTGCGCCGCCGACGTCCCCGCTCCCGCCGTCTGCGATCGCACACTCGGCGTGGCGCTGACCCTGCCCGCGGGCTGGTCCGTCGCCCCACCCCGCCCGTTCACGCCGGGGAGCCTCATGTTCGTCACGAGCCTCAAGACGATGGCCCTGCGCTTCTCCATCCAGCCGCTCGGCATCGCCGATACGCGCTCTCCCGCCGACCCGATCGCCGCGGCGGCGGCGGGGGTCGCCGCCTTGACGCAAGGCCTGACCACCCGCGCCCGGAATTTCCCGGTGACGGTCGCGGGGCTGCCCGCCGTGATGCTGCTCGATATGCCCGGCCCGGGGCCGACCGTGCATGTCGTGATCGCGCACGGCGACGCCCTCTATGACATCGTGGCCTTCGGCGGCGCCACACTCCAGCCCGACCAGCAACAGGCCCTATCGAGCGTGCGCTTCATCCCGCCCGCCGGCCCATTCCCGCCCGCCGGCGCGCCGCAGCCGTCCATCGCCGCCCTCCGGGACCCGTGCGTCGACCTCGAGGGGCGTGCGCCCGCCGCGTCGGCATCCGGCGCGGCGCCCGCGCGGCTCCGGCTCACGTACAACGTGGCGCCGGCGCGCGGCAACGACATGGTCGTGTCCCACGTGGCCGGCACGGGCGTTCGTCCCGGCGAGAGGGTCGCGCTGACCATCTGCTCGAACACGGGTACTCCGCCGATCTACACGCGGTATCAGGTCACGTTGCTCATGGCGACGGTGGCGGGCGACATCGACACGGACGCGGCCCTGTTCGTCCCGTCGGGCACGTTTGGCGCGTGGACAGTGCGTGTGATCGCCGTGGATGCCGCGACGGGGCGACTGGTAGCCACGGCCACGCGGATGGGTCGCGCGCCCACGCCGGCGCATGGCCTGCGGTTGCAGGCGCGCAGCCGACACGTCG